>JACDJB010000041.1_pt1 | contig 193340 bp, 152 predicted proteins | sample 7454121 | NCBI WGS metagenome assembly JACDJB01 (sample SAMN14253290, study PRJNA609438) | sludge metagenome | isolation source: sludge after 25d culture with pyrite | collected 2018-12-20
CGGTCGATCATCCGAAGCATCCTCCAGCGCCTCCAACCGTGGGGTAACAACCCTCCGTGGACGGCGAGAAGATAGGTCAGTAAGGTGCCGGATGGCGACAGAATTTAGAGAGGATTGGCGACAAAATTTAGGGAACGCACAGGCATCCGCGATTCTGACGTCCGATCGGTGTGGGAGTCAGTTACTCGCTACGCCAGCTCCCCGAAGGGCGAAGCTCGGTGGTCCCAGGCTGGGCAGCCTCTCCGGAACGCTGATAGGTGCCGGTCGGTCATTCAGCAGGGCCTACGTTACAGGACCCATCCAGGATTCGAATTGCTGCGATCGGTATGTTCCTTGCTACTACTCGGAAATCCTGAGGTGTGCTCTGACTCTCGCGTGCCGCTCGAGGAGACTCCCATGCGAATTGCCCTACCGGTCGTACTCCTGTTGCTGGGCGCGTCAGTCGCCCACGCCCAGACGCAGCCAGCCGCATCCCCGGTCGAGTCCAGGACACCGGTGTCGACGCAGGCTGTGGCCCAGCCACTTCCGGTAGCAGCGCCGACATCGCCGCTCCCGAACGAGCCGGCGACGACGGAAGCGTCCGCACGCGCCGAACAGGCAACGACGGCCAGCGAAATCCAACAACAGCAGCCTAAGAAGCGGAGTCGCGTCGTCTGGTTCCTGGTCGGCGCCGTCGTGGTGCTCGGGATCATAGTCGCGGCGTCGTAGCCGCGCCGTGGCGCCCAAGCGTTACGCCGGCGGCCGGAGGCCTGTGTTTCGGGCAGGTTGACGTACGCACACCCGTGGCGGGGGCGTTGGCGGCGCTGAGGCGCTGGTCCCGACGCAGCGGCCACTGGCACGAGAACGTCCTGGGAGCCTGGCGCATCAGGATGGCCGATATGGCAGGGCTCGCTTGTCCGTCGCCGTACCAGGGTTCAAGTTACAAGCTTGCCGCGCCCCTCGTCCCTTGAGAGGCCGGTTGCCGTCGTACGTCCAGTCGTCACCGAAGCACAATTGTCAGCTTATGAAGTCTCCGAAGCTTCGCGGGGTCGCCCAGGCCACCCTCGCCGCCGCCACTGCGCTCGTGTTCCTGAGTGGGATCGCATATTCCCGCATCGCGGAGGCCGGCCCAGCTCCGCGGAACGCCGTGTACACCGCCGTATCCATGCCGGTCGCGACCGACTTCCGGGCGGGTGACCCTGCGTCGGACGCGGTGACAGCCGACCCGCACGCGTCCACCCGGGCGGCCAGCACCGAGCGGGCGCTCGGGGCACTCTCCTCCGCGGTGCGGCAGCTCAGCCATCCGCAAGCGTTGCGCGATGCCTTCGTCAGCTACTTCGCGTTCAGCGACGCGCACCCGGAGAAGGTGCGCAAGCCGTACCTGTATTTCGTGGACTACGGCCTCCCCTCCACCACCCCGCGCGGCTACGTGTTCGACATGAGTTCGCTCGAGGTGGTGGACGGCCCGTTCACCGTGGCCCACGGCCGTGGCTCGGCGCCGAACGCGGAAGGGGTGCCCACCCGTTTCTCCAACACGCCCGGCGCGGCCACCACCTCGCTCGGTCTCTACGTGGCGCAGGAGCTCTATCCGTTCCGGGGGAAGGCGGGCGGGCGGGCCTACCGCTCGATCGGCCTCCGGCTTGCCGGCGTCTCCAGCAAGTTCAACGACAACGCCCGCATGCGGGGCGTGGTTGCGCACGGTGCTCCCTACGTGACCGAGTCACGCGCCGGCCGCAGCGAGGGGTGCCCGGCCATGGAGCCCGAGCGCGCGGAAGAACTCCTCCCCAAGCTTTCCAACGGCGGACTCGTCTTCCTCTTCGCGCCCGACAGCGGCTGGATGGCGAACGATCCCTGGCTGCGGGGCTGAAGTTCCGACTCGAGCGCCGTCCACCGACAATGCATGCGGAGGAGCAGCGGGCCATGTCATATCCATACCGTCCTCACCTTCTGGCCGCTGCCGTTCTCCTCGTCGTCGCCTGCTCTCCAGGCCCGGGCAGCGATCCCGCCGCGGCATCGGCGGACGCCTACCACGACGTCTCCACCTGGTCCCCGGAACAGCGTCTCTCCGGCGGCGTCCAGATGGTCCCCGTCAGCACGCCGTCGGGCGAGTTCCACGTCTGGACCAGACGCGTCGGCAACAACCCGCGCATCAAGGTGCTGCTCCTGCACGGCGGGCCGGGGATGACGCACGAGTACTGGGAAGGGCTCGACTCGTACTTCCCGCAGGCTGGCGTGGAGTACTACTACTACGACCAGTTGGGCTCCTTTTACAGTGATCAGCCCAGGGACAGCTCGCTCTGGAATCTGCCGCGCTTCGTCGACGAGGTCGAACAGGTGCGCAAGGGGCTCGGCCTGGGTCCTGACAACTTCTACCTCGTCGGCAACTCGTGGGGCGGCCTGCTGGCCATGGAGTATGCGCTCGCGTACCCGCAGAACCTGAAGGGCCTCGTCATCTCCAACATGATGGCCAGCATTCCGGCGTACAACGAGTACGCGCGCACGGTGCTGGAGCCAGCCATGGACCAGTCGGTCCTGGCCGAGATCAAGCGACTGGAGGCCACCGGCCGTACCGATGATCCGCGGTACATGGAGCTACTGGTTCCCAATCATTACGAGCAGCACCTGCTCCGCATGCCCCAGGCGAAGTGGCCCGATCCGGTAAAGCGGGCGCTGGCGCACGTGAACCCGGATATCTACGTCCCCATGCAGGGGCCGAGCGAACTCGGGGCGAGCGGGAAGTTGGAGAAGTGGGACCGCAGCGCCGACCTCAAGAACATCTCAGTACCGACGCTCGTGGTGGGCGCGAAGTACGACACCATGGACCCGGAGTACATGCGCTGGATGTCCACCCAGATCCCGCACGCGCGCTTCCTCTACGCTCCCAACGGCAGCCACCTCACCATGTACGACGACCAGGAACTCTGGATGAACGGCGTGCTCGCCTTTCTCAAGGACGTCGACGCAGGCCGGTTCTGAGACAGGCCGTGGCCGGCGCTGACGGCCGCCGGGATCGGCCACTCGCCAGCGAGGGATGATGGTGGGTCCGGATGCATCCAACCGCGTTCGGACTCCTCGGTCATCACTGGCGAATCGCCGTCGAGCACCGGGAGCGGGTCAGATCGTCACGAACCGGTAGAGCAGCCTTATCAGCCTGTACGCCTCACCCATCGAGTTGGCCGTGAACGCCACCGTGTAGCCGTCCACCTGTCGCACGCCGGGGATCGCCTCCATGATCTGCGGCCGTGTGACGTCGGCGAAACGGATACGTACCTCGACCGGCGCCGCTATCCGCCACGGGCGTGCCGACTCCAGCGAGGCGAGGGCACTCCGCGTGGCCGAGGCCAGCTCCTCCCGCACCACTTCGGGGTGGCGTAACCGGGCCGCGGCCGGTGTCTCGGCGACCTTCGTCACGACCGTGGCCGCGGGCACGTGCTGGGTGAACTGCGCCGCGAAGACGGAGTCGCCCGAGGCGAGGATCACCGGCACGCCCAGGGAGCCCGCGTAGGCCGCGTTCATCTCCCCCTCGCCTGCCTCCACGTCGCCTATCCACAGCCCCTTCACGATCCCCGAGCCGGTGTGCGCCAGGAAGCCGTTCTCGGTGCCGGCGCGCGCGTGATAACCCAGGAAGATCGCGGCGTCGAAGGTGGAGTCGAGCCCCTGCACCATGCCCAGCGGCTTCACCGCGCCCTGGATGTAGGACACGCGACGATCCAGCTCCGTGTGCAGCAGGTTCTGCATGTCGCCGTGCGAATCGTTCACCAGCACTTCCGCCGGTCCGGCGGCGAATATCGCCGCGACGACGGCGTTGACCTCGTCGGTCATGAGCTTCCGTCCAGTCGCGTAATCCTTGCCTGTCGCCGTCGTCATGGCGGAGGTGCCGATGCCGCCGATGCCCTCCATGTCCACGGAGATGAAGATCCTGCGTGGGGCCTGCTGTGCCGCAACGGGTGCACTCGTGACCGCGGCGAGGAGCAGGGGGAGGACAGATCGCATGACGACGCGAGGGATTGGCATGCTTTCGGGGGCCTGGGTGGGTGCGAGGAGGTGGCCGGAATGGAACGAGTCCAAGCTGTGCGTCGCGAGTTCGCACGTCCAGTGCTGTCGTCGAGCGCGTCTGAGTGCGTGGCCTGCCGGCCCCACTGCGTGGCGCATGGTATACCATTAGTGCACGCGTCGGCCACTCACCGTGACCTGCGGGCACTGACCTCGGCAGCGCCGTCCAGGCGCCAGAGCAACTCCGTTCCAGGGCGAGCCATGTACAGCTACGACCAGTATCCGAAGGTGGTGTGCGAGGACATAGTGCGTCTTCGCCGGCTTCTGGAGAAGAACCTCGTGCCACCGCGTCGAACTGACGACAACGTCGTCATTGGTACCTGGAACATCCGTCACTTCGGATCGCTCCACCCCGAATGGACGGAGAACGCCGGCACGCCCAAGCGGAACCTCCGCTCGCTGGCCTACATCGCCGAGATCGTTCGTCGTTTCGACGTCATAGCCATACAGGAGATCAAGCGTGATACGACGGCCATGCGCGTCCTCCTCGACGAGTTCCTGGGGCCGAACTGGGGAGTGGTGCTGAGTGACGTGGCTGGCGGCCCGGGCGGCAACAACGAGCGGCTGGGATACATCTATGATCGGCGGCGGGTGACTCTTTCCGGGCTGGCCGGCGAGATCGTGGTACCACCGCTGGGTCCACTCCAGCCATCCGAACAGTTCGACCGCACGCCGTACGTCGTGGGTTTCCGGGCCGGCTCGGAGCGTTTCGCACTGCTCACCGTCCACATCCGCTACGGCAGTGGCCCACCAGACAGGCGCGACGAGATCCTGCGGCTTGCGCAGTACACGGCCAACGAGATCCGTGACCGCGCGCGCTTCGCCGGCGCCGAGGAGATGAACCTGATCGTACTCGGTGACTTCAACATAGACGCGCGACGCGAGAGCGACCCGCTCTACGCCGCCTTCATCTCCTCCGGCCTCACGGTCCCGGAACCGCTCCGCGACGTCCAGACCAACTACGCCCAGTCGGCCAAGCACTACGACCAGATAGCCTGGTTCATGGGCGACCTCGCGTTACTCTCGCGCGGTGCCGCAGGCGTGGTGGACTTCCGCAACACCGTCTACAAGGAACTGGAGCCGCGACAGGTGACTGACCGTGTGTCGGATCACCTGCCGCTCTGGGTGGAGTTCGTGACCGATCGCAGCAGCGAGGCGATCGCCCGTACGCTCTCCATCGATCTGGATGCCCCGGATCCGTTCGCCAGTATCCCGGACTGACCCACCAGGCGACCGCCCGGGTTGCGCCCGATGTGGTATCTTCCAGGGAAGCGCGCTCGCCGGAGCGCGCCGGTCTGTGGTGCTCCCGACGGCCCCAGCCCAAGTCAGCGCCGGCGCCAGTGGATCTCGTGTGCGCCGCACTCACCGTTTCCCCGCCGACATGATATCCATCCGCAGAGCCTCCGTTCTCCTCGCTGCCGCGTTCCTCATGGGGGCGAGCGCCACCCTGCAGGCGCAGCAGCAGTTGCCACAGACCTGGCAGGAGGAGATGAAGTTCCGTGCCGGTCCGACGCCTTACGAGCCCCTCATGAAGTTCTGGCGGGAGCTCGATCAGGCCAGCGAATTGGTGAGCATGCAGCCGCTCGCGAGAACGCTCCAGGGCCGTGAGTTGCCGCTCATCATCATCGCCGAGCCGGCCATCACGAACCCGCAGGACGCGCTGCGCTCAGGGAAGACGATCGTCCTGCTGGCGCCCTCCGTCCACGGCGGCGAGGTCTCGCCCAAGGAGTCCGTGCAATTGGTGGCACGGGAACTCGTCGGCGGGTCGCTGCGGCCGTTGCTGAAGGACATCATCGTGCTCGCCCTCCCGCTCGTGAACCCTGACGGGGGCGAGGTGCGCCGCCGCACCAACGAAGCGGGCTTCGACATGAATCGTGATTACCTGAAGCTGGAGTCACAGGAGATCACGGCGCTGGTAACCCGCGTGATGAACCAGTGGACGCCGGATATCCACGTGGATGGTCACCACGGTGGCTCGGCGCCCTACGTCATCACCTACCAGGGCACGCTGAACCCGGCGGCCGACTCGGCCCTGCGGATGTATCCTTACGAGCACATCTTCCCTCGCATCCGCGAAGCCGTCCAGGCAGAGGATTATGCCTCATTCGACTACTCCGGGACGGTCACCCGCGACGGCGTGCTCGGCTGGGGATCCACCTCCGTCGAACCGCGCAAGCATCACGTGTACACCGGCCTCACCAACTCCATCGGGATCCTGCTGGAGACGCCGAGCAATACCCACCGTGTGATGCGCGATGGTACCGTGAAGGAGATACCCGCTGATGAGCGTTACTACCACCAGATTCGTGGCGGCGTGCTGGCCACCCGCACGATCCTGGAAGTGGCGGCGAGCAAGCGGGCGGAGATTCGCGCTCTCACCACTGGCGCCCGCATGCGTGCGTTGCACGCCGGCGCCACGGGCGGCGACCCGATCGTCCTCGACTACGAGCTGACCTCGCGCGGTACGGAGCCAGTCTGGATGCCCGACCGTGAATCGGCCGCCGGTTACACCCTGCGCAACGTGCCGGTTTACCTGCGCTGGCAGACGACGCGAACCACCACCCGCCCAGTCGGCTACCTGATGCCGCCGGCCATGGCTTCCGTGGTGCCGATCCTACTGGATCATGACATCGCGGTCTACCGCTTCCGGGATTCCACGAAGCTGGACGCCGAGGTCTACCAGGCCACGAAGGTGAAGCACGACTCCTATTTCCAGGGGCACTACCTGAAGTCGGTCGAGGTCACCAAGGAGCCGATGAAGATTGACGCCTCGGAAGGCTGGTTCTGGATCCCGACCGCCCAGTCACGGGCAAATCTCATCAGCTACCTCATGGAGCCGGAGACCGACGACAACCTCATCACCTGGGGCTGGGCCGATCACGTCCTCGAGGTGAGGCCCGGGAGTGTCGAGGAGGCCATGCAGGCGATGGGCGTGGATCCTTCATCGCTGTCCGAGGAACAGCGGACGCAGTTCCGGACGCGGATCGAGCGCCAGTTGGCGACCCCTCAGCGCGTGCCCATGATGCGCGTCATGAAGCATCAGCCGATGAAGGTGATGCGGGTCGAGGCCGCCAACAGGGCAGGCCGGAACGACTTCTTCAGGCCCGACTGAGTAAAGTTGCGGCGGTATGCTGACGACGTCGGCCCTGCCCACTTCCCCGGGCAGGGCCGACGTCGCTCGTGCTCCCGTACCAGTGACGAAGTGCCGATCACACCCGGGCTGCGTGGATGTACTCCCGCTGTCATCGGTCGAGCGGGATGCATCGTTCCGCAGTCGCCCTAATCCGGTCGGTTCACGCTGCGCACCTTGCCGATGAATACCTCGAACTCCGACAGCCAGTTACTCAGGAACTGGCTGACCGAGGAGTCCGTTACCTCACCGTTGTCTGAAATGAGCCCCTTGGTGAACTGGATGTACGCTTCCGGCTGGGCCAGTTCCGGCGAGTTGACGTAGGAGAGGATGCTCCGCAGGTGTTGCTGGGCGACGGCCGTTCCGATCTTGCCGGTGGACGCACCGATTACCGCCGATGGCTTATGGGCAAATGAGTTCGTCCCCCACGGCCGCGAGCCCCAGTCTATGGCGTTCTTGAGCGATCCGGGGATGGATCGATTGTACTCCGGCGTCACGAACAGCAGGGCGTCCATGCGCTCCACTGCTTCCTTGAGCGACCTGCCGGCCGGCGGATAGTCGACGTCGAAGTCGTGGTTGTAGAGCGGCAGCTCCGAGATCGGTATCTCGATCAGTTGCATGGACTCGGGCGCCAGCCGCTCCAGCGCCCTGGCCAGTTTGCGATTGATCGACTTGCTGGAGAGGCTGCCGACGAAAACGCCAACCTTGTAGGGCATGAACACGTCCAGGATGCAGGGTGCATGGATGCGAACAGGTTGATCAACTGTACCCGCCTGTACCGATCGCCGACGCTGGTCGTGCCCGCTCGATCAGTCATCGGATCGGTGCTGGCCGGAATCGCTTCTCGCATGGTCCATGCCGATACGATATGCGCCAATCGCCAGCGCTGCCCGTCGACTCTCACATGGGCCGACGGCCTGGCCGGCATGACCCTCGCATCGTTCCCTGCGTCGAGCGCGCTCAGCGCGCGGACGCCCCAATCATGACTCGATTCCCTCGAACACAGAGATCGGCGAATGTTCACGCAGAGTCATCACGCGCTCCCGGCAGAGGCCGTCCTCGCCGGAAGCGGCGACGACGCCCGGAGTTCCTGACATGGCGCTCACTCATACGGACGCCAGCGATGTTGTCCTCCTGATACTGGGTGCCAGCGGTGACCTGACATCCCGCCTCCTCCTGCCTGGCCTCGCTGGCCTGCTGCGCAGCGGGCGCGTCACCGGTCTCTCGCTGATCGGCAGTTCGCGGCAGGATTGGACCGACGAGCACTGGCGCGAGGTCGTACGGAAATCCTTCGCCAGCGCCGACACTTCCGGTCCAGGCAGCGCCGAGGCCGACAGGGTGGCGCGTACGGCTCGCTATGTCGTGGCCCAGGTGGACGAGGTGAGCGAACTGCGGCGCTTGCTTGACATGTGCCAGGGCCGACGGCCGGTGATCTACTTCGCCCTGCCACCGGCGGTCACGGAGAAGGTGTGCCAGGCGTTGACGGCAATTCACCTTCCCGAAGGAACCCGCCTGGTGCTGGAGAAGCCGTTCGGGAACGATGTGGCTTCGGCGGAGGCTCTGAACTCGCTCCTCGCCCGGCTCGTGCCGGAGGATCACACCTTCCGCGTCGATCACTTCCTGGGTCGCTCGACGATCCTCAACCTGATCGGTCTTCGCTTCGGCAACCGCGTCGTGGAGCCGCTGCTCAATTCCGACCATGTGGAGTGCGTCGAGCTCATCTTCGACGAGAGCCTGGCCCTGGAGGGAAGGGCGTCGTATTACGACCGGGCCGGCGCGCTGGTCGACATGATCCAGAGCCACGCGCTGCAGGTGCTGTCGCTGCTCGCCATGGAGGCTCCGTACACCCTGTCACAGAAGGATCTCCGCGACCGGAAGACACAACTCCTGCGCGCCATCCGGCTCTGGCATCATGATCCTGTGACCTGCAGCCGACGGGCGCGCTATACCGCCGGGGAGATCAATGGTGAGCGTATCCCGTCATACGTGGACGAGGACGGTGTGGACCCCGCACTGATGACCGAGAGCTACGCCGAGGTGGTGCTGGCGGTGGATAGCTGGCGATGGGCGGGCGTTCCGATCAGGGTTCGCAGTGGCAAGGCACTCGGCGAGACGCGCAAGGAAGCCGTGATAACGTTCAAGCAACCGCCCTGGGTGCCTCCGGGATTGGGCGGCTACGACCGGCCGGACCGGCTGCGGATCGGCTTCGGGCCGGATTGCCTCAGGCTGGACCTCAACATCAGCGCGCCCGGCGATCCACTCGAGCTCGAGCCGGTCACCTTGCGGACCGACTTCGGCCCCGGGGAGATGCCTGCGTACGGTGAGGTGCTGAAGGGAGTGCTGGACGGCGACCCGACCTTCACGGTCCGTGGTGATGCCGCTGTCCAGTGCTGGCGGATCGTCGAGCCAGTCCTGAAGGCGTGGCGCGCCAACAAGGTCCCGATGGAGGAGTACGCGGCCGGGAGCGACGGACCCCAGCCGCCATCACCCACACCAGTACAGGGTATGCAACCATGCTGAAACGTGCTGTCGCTTACACCTATCCCTGGGACTTCGCCGGTGATCCCGAGGCAGCCGGACGCTCGGCATCGCTGGGCCTGGACACGGTGGCTGTAGCCGCCAGCTATCACGTGACCCGGGCGGCGACACCGCTCCACCCGGCCCGCCGGATCTTCCACGCGAGAGATGCCGCGTGCTACACGCCACTGCGCCCCGAGGCATGGCGTGGCCACCGACTGGTGCCGGCGCCACCCAGGTCGGACCGCGACAGCGGATCGTTCGTGGACGTACGGAACCAGCTCAGCGCTCAGGGGCTCTGCGTCTACGCATGGATCGTCCTCAGTCACAACAGTACCCTTGGCGGACAGCACGACGACCTGGTGGTGCGCAATGCCTACGACGACCTCTACCCGTATGCGCTCTGCCCCTCGCAGGACGACGTGCGGGAATACTGTCGCACGCTGGTGACGGAGATCCTCGCGTCGACGCCGCTGGACGGGGTCGTGCTGGAGGCTTGCGGACCGATGGGGCTGGACCATGGCAGTCATCATGACAAGACGCAGTTGGCCGGCTGGAACCCCACCCAGCGACAGATGCTCTCACTCTGTTTCTGCACCGCCTGTCGCGAACGTTACTCCGCGGCCGGGCTGGACGGCGATCGGCTGGCGACAAGGATCCGCGCCGGGGTCGAAGCGGTGGGGAGTGACGCGCCGATGAGCATCGAGGACTGGTTGGGTGAGGATGACGCGAATGCAGTGGGAACGGTGAGGACGGGCATCGCCGGCGAACTCCGGGCCCTCCTCGTCGATAGCTGTCATACCGATGCGCAGGGACTGCAGATAGTTGTCCATGGCTCCAGCGATCGGTGGGCGACGGGCTCGTTCAGCACGCTCCAGCCGCGCGTGGGCGACGGAGTGAACACGGTCGTCGCCAACTGCTGGGATGTGAGTGCGGGCGAGGAGAGGATCCGGGAACTGCGGACGCTGGCACCTGCGTCCACCGGTGTGGGGGCCTATCTCCGACTGAGCAGCGACTGGGAGCCTGGGCAGGCGACCGATCGGCTACTGGCGAGCTATCTGGCGGCCGGCGCCAGCGAGTTGCATCTTTATAATCTGGGCCTGCTCGGCAGGGCGGGGCTGTCTCGCCTGACGGCTCTCGTGAACACGGCCAGACGACTGACGTCCACGAGCCGGTAGAGCGGCGACGACTGATCGTTGACGACGGCTGGTCGACGTCGTCGCGGCTGACGGGAAGCCAGCGCAGGCCCGATTCGCAGGCGCCAGTCAGGCGTCGAGGGCCGCAGGGACCTTGACGTCGCTGCGCGATGGCCAGCGGCGGTCACGCGCGCCGGCGGCCGCCATCAGAGTGACTCCAGCCACCCGCCGTTGAAGCCGGCCCGTCGCAGCCCCTCCACGAAGTAGGGGGAGCGGCGGGTGAGTCGCCAGATCAGTTCCGATCGGTGGTTCTCCAGCATCATCACGACCGGCCCCTGGTTTATGGCATATGAGTGCGTCCCGATCCATCCCGCGGCCGACTTCCGTCGCTCGCTGGCGCCGTCGTCCTGCGCCTCGCCCGCGTCGAACGACGGATTGAAGCTGCACTCGTATCCGAATTCCCCTGTGACCTCCGGGAATGCGCTGTCCACGGCGGCCAGGGTGGGGACGACGATCTCCGGAGCGAAGGGAAGGGACGCGGCTACCGCCCACGGGGAGAGGGTGCCGTCGTCGGCGCCGTGCGGCACTCCGCGCGCCCGATAGCCGTAGAATCGCCGCAGCCGGCCGCCGACCATGCGCTGGGCCGGTCCCGGGCCGTCGCTCGCCGTGATGCCCCATGCCAGTTCGCTGTAGCCGCGGAAGCCGCGCGGATTGCGCCGGCCATATTCCTGCTGGATGTAGGTCGCCCGCCGGCTGTTCTCGAAATAGTCGATGCCCCGCGCACCCATGAACGCATCCCGGATACCGCGGAAGTCGATCCAGGCGTGGCTGGTCTGATGGATGAAGAGCGGACCGGCATACAGGAAGTCGTAGCCGTAGATGCTCTTCCAGCGGTATGTGGACAGCCAGCGCGCGTAACTGGCCGCAGGAACGGGGTGCGTGGGCGAGGCCAGCGCGATGACATAGAGGAAGAGTGCCTCGTTGTAGCCCGTGTACGCGTATGGGATGAAGCCGCGTTCGGGGCGCCATCCGTTGCTCACGGCGCCCTGGCTGTCCAGCATCCAGTCCCACTCCACCCGTCGGTACAGGGAGTCGGCGAGCAACCGGAGTTCGCGCTCCTGAGCGTTCTCCCCGTCAAAGTATGCAGCCGAGACGAGCACGCCGGCCATGAGGAGCGCCGTGTCAATGGAGGAGAGTTCGCACCGGCGCCATCGGGCCCCGGTGGCCATGTCGAGAAAGTGATAGAAGAACCCGCGATGTCCGGTAGCTCTCGCGCCACGACCCTGGTCGGCGCTCCACAGAAAGCGCAGGGCAGTAAGGACGCGCTCCACCGCCTCACCTCTCGTCGTATAGCCGCGTTCCACGGCGACAACCTGACAGGCCATCGCGAAGCCACTGCCGGCGATGCTCGCCGGCGCGTCGTCGTGGCTGTTGTCGCGCACCAGGCCGTTGAGCGGATTCGTCATGCGCTCGAAGTATCCGAATGTCGCGCGTTGCAGCGCGTCCAGGCGACCAGCATCCGCTGTTGCAATACCAGGCCAGGTCGCCTCCGGCCGCTCTCCGGCTGGACGCTGAGTGTGGCGCACGGCATCTTCATCATGGCGGCCGACGCCGACATCGTCCGTGCCGGATCGCTCGTTCGAGTTCAGCGGTAGTCTCATATTCGTGGGGGCAATGAATGCGGCGCATGATCACGCCACGGGGGGGGCAGTTCCTCTCGATCTGGGTGGGTTACATCATAGTTGCGATTCTCTTCCGCACCATGACGAGCCAGGCGGAGATAACCTCGCCACAGTTTCTCCTGGATGTGGTCGTCGGGTTCATCATCGCCGCGCTCATCGATCTATTCGCTCGTCGCCGGCGGCCGCCGCGTCCGAGCGGCAAGCGGCGCCGCCGTTAGACCGGGCAGGGGATCCACAACCTGCCAGGCTACACGACGCTGGCGCCGGACGGTTCACCAAGCGCTCCGCGACTCTCCAGCCGGCCAAGAAGGAGATGATAGTAGAGCATCCCCTGCTGGGGCTCGAGTGCCTTCAGCGCGGCGTCGACATCCGGTTCCGCAGAACCCGAAACCATCGCGAGGTTACGCGCGACACTGGTGTCGTTCGCCGGGAACACGTCCAGCCGACCCAGCCCACGCAGTAGCACCAGCGCCGCCGTCCACGGCCCGATTCCCTTGATCTCCCGCAACCGGTCAGCGGCCGCGTCGCTCGGAAGTTCCTCCAGGGCCCGTTCATCCAGCGCCCCTTCCGCGATCGCCTCGGCGACCCGTCCCAGCGTGCCGAGCTTGCTCTCGCTCAATCCGGCGGCACGCAGCGCGTCGTGGGATGTGGCAAGGAACTGGTGAATGGTCGGGAATGGGTGGAGTCGGACGCCCGCGCTCTCCAGTGGTTCAGTGACGGCGGTGATCAACCGCCCCATGATCGCACTGGCGGCGAGCAGGCTCACCTGCTGGAAGACGATCGAGTTTACACAGGCTTCCCAGAGGCTCTGATAGCGGGGTGGCTTCACCCCGCGCATGCGGAGGGCGAGCGGTGCCAGCCAGGGAATCGCGGCTGCCGCCCGATCAAAGTGCGCCAGCTCGCGGTCGACCCCGAGCGACCGGCGCAGGAGCGCGATCGCGCGGTCGGTTTCCGCGCGTCCATGGTCGCCCCCTTCCAGCCTCACGACGAGCCTGTCGGCGCGTGATTGCCGAACATGAGCCACGACCGGCGTCGTGTCGCCGCGCGCCAGGCCATCCAGGACGCGGTAGTACTCTCCCGTGGGAGCGATGACATCCACGAGGTTGGTGGAGAGCCGACGCAGGACGCTCACCGTGAGATCGAGCCGGTAGGGCGTGCTCAACCGGATCTCCCGCTGGCGAGCGTCGAGCTTCACTGCTCGCGTCCGCGACTGTTCCCTCTGGCCTCTCGATTGCGACGGCATGAATCCAACCCATCCAGTGGAGGCGAGCAGACATGAGCAAACGGCGATACAGGATTGGCGACCATGTGAGCTGGAACTCCGAAGCTGGGCGCGTGAGGGGCCGGATCACACGAGTGGTGACTCACGAGATCGAGTTCAAGGGATACACGGTCCATGCCAGTGAGGAGGAGCCACAGTACGAGATCAGGAGCGACAAGACCGATCATATCGCGATGCACAAAGGCTCGGCGCTCCGGAAGCTCTCCACGTAAGGGAAGGTGCCGCGGAGCGGCACCCGTCCGTCCGGGGCTGGCGCGTGACGGCTGGCACGTTGCCGTCGGGTGCATCGACGTCCGTTCCCCGGTCCACCAACCGGTGCTCCGTCGCCAGCGTGTCGCAGTGCCGGCCTGCTACGTCGCGCCCTGCCTCGTGTCCGACTCCACCTGTCCGTCCACCAGGTGCACCACTCGATCGCATCGCGCCGCCAGGCGGTCATCGTGGGTGACGATGATGAAGGCAGTGCGGTGGCGCTCGTTGAAGTCGCGCAGCATCTGGAATACCTGGTTGCCGGACTCGCTGTCCAGGTTGCCGGTCGGCTCGTCGGCGAGCACCAGGGGTGGCCGCATGACGAGTGAGCGAGCCAGTGCCACACGCTGCTGCTGACCACCGGAGAGATCGGTAGCCCTGAATGAAGCGCGATCGGCGAGCCCCACCTCGTCGAGCAGTTCGTCGGCCCGCTCCTGCATCTCGCGGTCGCGTCGCCCACGATCGGCCAGCAGCGGGAGCATGACATTCTCACGCGCGCTGAAGGCTGGCAGGAGGTGATGGAACTGGAAGACGAAGCCGATGCCACGTCCGCGTGCGGCGGTGGTCTCCGTTTCATCCAGTTGCGCCACATCGGCTCCCCGGAACTCCAGTCGGCCGGCCGTCGGTCGGTCCAGCAGGCCGATGATGTTGAGCAGCGTCGTCTTGCCGGAACCTGACGGGCCGGTGAGGGCGAGGAATTCGCCGGCGGTCACCTCCAGGTCGATGCCACGCAGCACGTGCGTGATCACGCGGCTGCCGTAATCCTTGGTGACGCCGCTCAGGCGGAGCAGTGTGGCCGGGATGTCTGTCATCGTCGCGCCATGCTGTCAGCCGGAGCGGATGATGCGCGCAGGGTCCATGCGTGCAGCCCGGCGAGCCGGTATTATCGCCGCCACCAGTCCCACTCCAATTGCCAGCGCCGCCGACCGCAGGTACAGCACGGAATCGAACATCACCGGAAAGGTGGCACTGCCGTCGGGGTTCTGAATGATGCGCGAGAAGAATACGTTCAGCCCGACGCCGAGCACTATCCCGACCGCCGACCCCAGCAGGCCCACGATCGAGCCCTGGATGAGGAAGATGCGCAGGATCTGCGCGCGCCTGGTGCCGGTCGCCCGCAATATCCCGATCTCCCGCGACTTCTGCACCACGGATACGGCGAGCACGCTGGCGATGCCCAGGGCCACGGCCAGGATCACGAACACCTGGATCATCACGCTCGATGAATTCTGCGATCGCAACCCGGTCAGAAGCTGCGCATTCGATTTCATCCAGCTATCGGCAACCAGCCCGGTACTCCCATTGATCTGTTGCGCGATCAGCTCGGCGTCGTAGATGCGCTCGCCCTTCACCTCGATCGTCGACGCACCGCCCTCCAATCCGAACATGCTCTGCGCCACACGCAGCGAGACGAAGACCCAGCGCGCATTGAGGTCCTTGTTGCCGATGTCGAAGATCCCGCTCACGGTGTAGACGCCGCTGGTGCCACCTTCCTGTTCGGTGCCCACACGCAGGCGGAAGCGGTTACCGACGTCGAGCCCGAGCTCATGCGCCAGCTCCGTCCCGATCACCGCCTTGAAGCCGTCCAGGTCCAGTCGCCCGCGCACGATGAGGCTGTCCAGGTTTACTATCCGGCCGTAACTCCCAGGCTCGATGCCGCGGACCGTGACGGCGTTCGCCCCGTCGCCGCGGACGGCCATCGCGGCGCCGGAGATGGACGGCGCGGCGGTGGTCACGCCGTCAATGCGCTCGATGTCGGCCAGCCGATGCTGCCACTGCACGATCGAACGCACTCGTTGCGCCGGTCGCTCCATGAGTGATTCGACTATCGCCCCGCCATGCGTCGGCAACAGTCGCGGCAGCTCCTCGCGTGGCCTCACCACCACGTGCGCCTGACTGCCCAGGGTGCGCGCTACAAGGCTCTTCTGAAGGCCCCCGATGAGCCCGGAGAGAAAGATGATGACAGCCACTCCGACGCCCACGCCGACAAGTATCAGCCAGGTCTGTGCCCTTCCCTCGCGAAGATAGCGGAGCGCGATGAGCAGTTCGAATGGCATCTCAGGAACCGTTGCCGCCGGACGGTCGCGCGCTCGCCTGCTCTCTGTCGGGTGCAGGAGGTACAGGCGTCACGCGCACCCGACTGCCTGGCTCCGTCGACGCCGGCAGGACCCGCTCCGCGGTCGCCAGCCCGTCCAGGATCTCGACGTGGCGGTCGCCTGCTATCCCCACCTTTACCGGTCGCCGCTCGGCACGTTCGGCCGTCGTCGCCACCATCACCCACGGCGCGCCCGACTCCATACCGCCCACCCGTTCGCGCGGTACGACGAGGGCGTCGCTGCGCCGCGCCACTTCGACGTTGACCGAGATCGTCATGTCGGCGCGCAGGTAGTCGGGTGGGGCGGGGACCGACAGCCTCACTTCCACCGTGCCCTGACTGCGGTCTATCAGCGGCGCCAACCAGCTCACCCGGGATTCGAATGTGCGATCGGGGAATGCATCTGCCGACGCGCTGGCGGCGGCGCCGACCTGCAACTCGGCCAGGTTCTCCTCCCTCGCGAAGGCCACCAATTCGGTGGCGCCATCCAGTTCCAGCTCCAGCAGCAGTTGGCCCGGCAGCACCGCATCGCCGGTCTCCACGGCGCGAGTGAGCACCCTTCCCGCAGCCGGGGCGGTGATCCGTGTCAGCGCAAGCTGCGCCTCGGCGGCGGCCACCGCGGCGCGCGCACGGGCGACCTCGGCCAGTGGCGCCGTCTCTGCCTTTCCGGACCTCGCGCGCGCGGCGTCCAGTTCGGCCACCGCGCTGGACGCCGCGCGCTCCGCCTCCTGGAGATCCCGCTCGCTGATGGCGCCCTGGGCGAACAACGCCCGGGCGCGCGCGGCATCACGAACGGCGGTCGCCGCGGCGAGCTCCGCCTGTTCGAGCGTCGAGCGGGCACGTGCAGCGGCACTGCTCAGCGCTGCCCGCGACTCGCTGAGCATCGCCGTCTGCTGGCGGTCGTCGATCCGCGCCAGAAGCTGGCCGGCGCTCACCCGGTCACCTTCACGAACGAGTAGCTGCACGACCCTGCCGCTCGCCGTCGCGCCAACCTGCGGGCGCGCCATGGGACGAACGCGTCCCGTCAGCACCAGCGTGCGAACAACCTCACGTCGCTCTGGCAGCACGCCGGTCACTCGTGCCGGCATTGAGCCCCAGATGAGGATGGCGCCCGCCAGGAGGAGGATCCCGACGCCGACACCGAGTCCCCTCCAGCGACGTCCGCGTGCGTCGCGCCTGGTCGTTGTGCTCATCTGCCCGCGCGTTCGTGACGGAGTGTATCCCGGCGCCTGGTCAGCATGTCGAGTCGCCCGCGCGCTTGCGGCGGAGCAGGCCGATGAGACCCGGGATGTCTGATTCAACGCGGATGCCGAGTGCTCTCAACTGGGCCTGGAGGGCTGTCGTCGCCGCTCCTCCAACCACCAGCATGGTCTCTGATGGTAGCTGGGCGCGCAGGGCTTGCAACTCGCCAGGCAGGTCGGCATTGGCCGGTGAATAGACGATGCTGAGCGCGACGACCTCGACTCCCGAGACATCGACAGCATCCACGATGCACTCCGCGGGCAGGTCCGCTCCAAGGTAGATGACGTTCCATCCCTCGAGCGCGACAGCCGCGCCAATCAGCGCAGCGCCGATCACGTGCCGACTTCCAACCGGAGTGGTGACCAGGATCCCGGGCGATCCATCGCGACGCCTGAAGCCACGCATGGCACCCACGACCACGTCGTGCACCACCGACGACAGAAGGTGCTCCTCGGCCGGCGACATCCTGCCGGCATGCCACTCGTCTCCCGCCAGGCGCAGCAGGGGCACAGCGACGAGCTCAAGGAAATCGACGGCCCCGTGCAGTGCGAGGGAGCGCTGCATCGTGTCCTCGAGGACGGCCATGTCGTACGCCCGGGCGGCTGCCATGGCCGCATCCATCGCCTGTCGATCGATCGCTCTGGTGGCAGGGGTGGGCACGAGTAACTCCCGGGCCAGGGAGTCCTCGTCTATCAGTGCCCTCAGTTCATCGGTGGAGGCGGTTGCCACGTGGCCGATCGTTCTCCCACCCTGCACGGCCGCGCGCAGCAGCCGCAGTCGCTCGATCTCACCAGACGTGTACAGCCTGTGTCCGCCCGATCCACGAACAGGCATGACAGCACCATACCGCCGCTCCCAGGCGCGAATGAGGTCCGGCGAGAGTCCGGTGCGCTCGACGACGACGGCGATGGGGTGCCGAGGTTCATCGACGAGCGGCTGCGGAGAAGTGATCATGCGAGAAAGGTACGCTCCGTGTCCAGCAATCGCCAAGGTGGATATTGGACAATCAATTGACATCGATAGGTCCCTGTACCGATCCGGCTGGACAAGCGCTGGACAAGGTGGCGGTGACAGGAATTGATGCTCTTCCCTGCGGTACGGGTGGAGCGGCCTGTCTCTACCACATCGGTCCGGATGGCGCTGGCGGAGTGATGCGCCCAACGCTCATCTTGGGAGTCGATACGGGCGATCACCCTTCGTTGGCATTGAATCAGAGCGCTTCGGTGTCGCTCGAGCCAGCCTTCTCAAGCCGGCGGTCCCGTCGACGCGGGTGTCAGAAGGGCGATGGACTGACCTGCTGCGCGGCCGGCATCCATGGCCGCTCATAAACGACGATGGAAACCCAGGAGACACCTCGATGAGGACCATGCACGGTACGCTGTCGCTGTTCGCGCTGACTCTCGTACTGGCCGCCGGCTGCGCACCGCCGTCAGGGACCGCGAGTCGCACCCTCGCGCCGGATCTGGGCAAGCGGCTGGAGGCGGCGCATGCAGTGGTCACGTCGGCCCATCCACAGGCCAGCGAGGCCGGAGTCGAGATACTCCGCAAGGGTGGCAACGCCGTCGACGCTGCCGTCGCGACCGCCTTCGCTGTCAGTGTCGGCGAGCCGCAGATGTCCGGCCTGGGCGGTGGCGGATCCATGCTCATCTGGCTACAGAAGGAAGGACGCGCCGACTACGTCGACTTCTACTCGGCGCAACGACCGGCGTCGTGGAGGACCGTGGCGCCGGGAGATGGGGGTCGAACGGACCTCCGGGTAGTCGCGATCCCGGGCGAGGTCGCCGGCCTGCTGGCGGCCCACGAGCGCTACGGCCGTCTGTCGCGCGAAGAGGTGATGGCGCCGGCGATCAGGTTGGCCGAGCAGGGGTACCCGATCAACCAGATTCTGGCACAGATGATCGAAGGCGATTCGGCCAAGCTGGCCCGATACCCGTCCTCCATGGCTGCCTTCTACCCCGGCGGCCGCAGGTTGCAGCCGGGCGATCTGTTCCGGCAGCCCGAGCTGGCGGCGACGTTGCGCAAGGTGGCGACGGAAGGGCGCTCCGGTTTCTACGAGGGAGAGGTGGCCGGGACGCTGGTGCGCGAGCTGAACGCCGGGGGGCACCCGGCCAGCATGGCCGACCTGGCGGCGTTCCAGCCGCAGTGGAAGCGCCCTCTGTGTGGCGACTATCGGGGAAGGGCGGTGCTCTCCGCGCCGCCGCCGCAGACCGGGCACGAGATCATCCACATGTTGGAGTTGCTGGAGCCGCACGACCTTCCGCCGCTCGGACTACCGGTGCAGTCGGCCCGGGCGTTCGATATCCTGACTTCGGCCATGCGGGTGGGGCTGACGACGGCGCGCTACGGCGACGACCCGCACTGGGCGAGTGCGCCGGTAACCGGGGTCATCTCGCCCCAGTATGCCCGGTCGCGGGAGGAGCTGGTGGGCACCGGCCGCGCGGCGGCCACGATCGCTGCCGCCGATCCGACCTCGTTCGTGGACTCGCCCGTGGCGGCCGTCTGCGCGCCCCTGGATCCCTACGTGGGCGCGGCGACCAGTCCGATCTCGGTCGGGCAGGCCGTCGGATCGGCTGGCCCTACGCTGGAGGTCTACACGGCCGATGGCGGAGAGACGACCCACATGTCGGTGGTGGATGGGGAAGGGAACGCGGTAGCTCTCACCCAGACCAACAGTTCCGTCTTCGGAGTGGGCGAGCGCTCGGCGCTGGGCTTCATGCTCAATGACTCGGGGATCGACTTCGCCCGCGACACGGCCATGCTGGCGCGGGCACTGGCCAGGCCGCCCGTGGCCGGTGCGGGGAGTGATTTCTGGACACGACGCTCGACGATCGCTCCGACGATCGTGCTCGACCGTGGCCGCGCGGTGATGGTGGTGGGAGCGCCTGGTGGTGGACGCATCCCGACCGAGGTCTTCCAGAACATGGTATACGTACTGGATTACGACCTTGACCCGTTGGCGGCGCTGCGGCTCCCCAGGATCTTTCCGTCAGCGGGCAGTGTGGCGGTGCAGTTGGAGCACGGCTTCCCGGCAACCGTGCTGGGCGATATCCGGGCAATGGGTTATCGGCCAGCCGCTGAGTCGTTCGGCTATGCCCGGCTGTACATGGTGGTGCGTTCGGGGAACGGTTGGATAGGGGTTGCCGATCCGCGGCATGACGGGCAGGTCCGCGGGTACTGACGACGAGATGAGTCGTGGCGACCGGAGTCGTGGGGAAGCCGGGCAGTTGCGGCGAGGATGTCGCGCCGGTGGCGGTGGACAGTCGGGCGGCACGAGCGCAGGCTGTCCCGTCCAGGCCGGATCCTGCCTGGATCCAGGCGGGTCGGGGACGATGGACGGCTGGAGTACGTGCCGGCTGGTACGGTAAAGCTCGGCACCGATGGAACGGTGTTGTGGGTTTCATGCGTCAGATAGTGTCGTGACAACACAACAGTTCATGGTCCGATGCCATTCGGAGCCGGGCGCGACAGTTGAAAACGGCTCTGTCGGTTGCCTGCCTGCGATCGTCCAGGCGTGCTCTTCCGTGGGCATGCGAAAGGGGGTTTGCCCTTGCGGCACAAGGGGAAATGCCGTATGCTGTGGCCGTCCGCATCACCGTGGCAGGTCTGGTAGAGGATGACGCACGACAGTGTTGACTGGGTGAGTGGGATTTGCTGGTACTCGCCGCGATTTTCGCTGGTGGCTCATCCGCAGGGCACGGAAGCTGCCCTGTCACAAGGGTGCCCGGTCGTCGACATGCCCTTTCCGGTGCATGATCAGCGGTAGGGTGGAACTGAAATCCGGGCGGTCATGCTCGCCCAGCCATTCGACCGCGGCAACAGCGGCTGGCGCGGTAGATGCATGGAATGGGTATGTCCGCCGCAACCGCCATCACTTCACAGCAGACGGTGACTGGCGCACAGTGCAGCAGATGCACGTTACTTTGGAGGAGGAGGGTGCGATGAAAGGATTTGTAGAGAGAAGCCGCTCCATTGCAGTGAGAGCCGCGATGGTTGGCGGCCTGGCGCTCGGAGCCCTTGTGGCTACGACGTCTGCCGCGCAGGCACAGGGTGCCCAGCTGAATTTTTCTGGCTCCGCTAACCTGCACGACGTCGTGGGTAACCCGTCGCAGTTGTTCGTCGACTTCCTGACCGGTGTGATCACGGCCAACCCGACGATCAGCGGCCCGTTCACGTCCACGATCTCTTCAGGAACCACGGGTTCGATCCAGAACCTGATCGTGGCCGATGCCCCGGGCGTCGTGGGCATGCCGGTGGATCCATTCGTCACCATCGGCGGGTTCACATTCACGCTCAGCGGCGCCCCCGCGGCGGTGGGTTTCGTTCCGCAGCCGTCCATCTGGTTCGGCCCGATGGCGCTGTACGCTACCGGTAATAACACGAGCGGTTCATTCGGTATCAGCGGAACCGTGACCGGCGGCATCTACGGTGCTACCGGCGTCGGGTACAACGGGGTCTTCACGACCCAGTTCATCAACCAGACGCCGCTGCAGGTGTTCAACGCTGTCAACAGCGGCGGCACGATTGCGGCCACCTACTCGGCATCGTTCGAGGTAGTGCCGGAGCCGTCCACGTACCTCATGCTGGCGACAGGTCTGGGCGCGCTTGCCCTCGTTGGCCTCCGTCGCCGCAGCACGCAGTCCTGAGTAGTCTCCCTCCTCTTCCCGTCAGTGGTCGGGGCGGGGACCCGCCGGTGGTCCGGGCGGGGTGAATGAAGGAAAGCGGCGAACACCCATCCAGGTGCTCGCCGCTTTCTCGTGGTTCCCTGACTCTTCCAGACCCGGATCAGAGCACGCCGGCATACCCCTCCCCCCGGCCAGCCAGACGCTCGAGCACCCGACTACATGCTTCGAGCGAATGAATTGGCCGTCGTTCAGCGCCGGGGCTCGCTCCGGCGCTCCCGTGCCGGCTCGTCGGCCGGGACGTCGAGACTGGACGTCGACAGCAGTTGACGCGCCTCGTTGACGGCGTCCACCAGGATGGTCGCCGCCTGCCGCGCCTGGTCCGGCGTGTGATCCGACTGAACCTGCAGCCGGAAGCGGGCGTTCCTCATGCCCACGGCCGGGAACTCCACCAGGTTGGCGAACAGCCCGCGTCGCATGACGCCGCCGCTGGCCAGCCTGGCGATCGGCGTGTGGCCGATGAATACCGGCACCACTGCCGACGGCGTCCCGATGCACCGTAGCCCGTGCTCCGTGACCGTGTCGCGCAACACGCCGACAGCGTTCATGAGCGACTCACGCCGGAGATCGCCTTCCGGTGAACGCACTATGCGCAGTGTCTCCCGCACCGTCGCCACCTGGAGCGGAGACATGGCGTTGGAGAACATGTGCGGTCCGCCGTAACACTCCACGTACGCCTTCACGCCGGCGTTGCGCGTGGCGACGAAACCACCGTTGGAGGCGAACGTCTTGGAGAATGCGCCGACCACGATGTCGATGTCGCCGAGCATTCCCTCGCGTCCGATGTGCCCGGTCCCACCAGGGCCGAGCGAGCCGAAATCGTGCGCCACGTCCACCAGCAGGGTGGCCTGATACTCCCGACAGACAGCCTGCGTCGCCCGCAGGTCGGGCGAATCGGAGTCCATCGAGAACAGGCCTTCCGTGATGACGAGGATGCCGTTGAGCGAGTCGTTGGCGCGAATGTCGGCCAACGCCTTGCGCAGCGCCTCCACGTTGTTGTGCTCGAACCGGGTCACGTTGCGCGTCGCCGAGGCGACACCCGTCTGCAGCGACGCGTGAGCCAGGCGGTCCATCACCACGTGGTCGTCGGGCCGCACGAGGCCCGTCACGGCACTGAACGCCGCGCCCCAACCGCTGGAGAGCAACGCGACGTGCTCGAGCTGGAGGGCCTCGCCGATCTCCTGCTGCAACAGTTGCGAGAGTCGCGAGCGACCCTGGAGCACTGACGAGCCACCGCTGTGGACACCGTAGTCGCGCATGGCTCGGGCGACTGCTTCGTGCACCGACGGATGGGAGCTGAGTGACAGATAGTCCTGGGTCGCGAAGTTGAGCCCCTCTCGCAACTGGAACCGCTCCGCCTCGGCGCTCGCGGTGGCTCCCGATGCACTCGCCGTGGCACGGGCGTACGGCCAGACCTCGGCCTTCACGCGAGCCTCGATCCAGGGAAGGATGGCTTCAGTACGAGTCATCAGGTCCGGACCGGCGGGTCGCGCGAACTCTGCGACACTCCCGCGCAGTGGGTCTATCCCTGCGCGATGTGGGAGGGTTGGTGCCGGTGTGAGCACGGCTGCGATCTCACCAGTCTTCCTGGCGAGGCGAGTCGGCGGAACAGTGATGGCTGGCACGGCTACTTCGGTTGTAGGCTGCGGACAGCGGCACCCGCGAACGGGAGCGTGAGACCGGCGACGACAGCTCACCCACGGGTCGCCAGTTAACTAACGATTTACTACCGATTGCGTTACTCCATTGCGTTACGGTTGAGCTGCGGGTGGTACACGCGAAACTAACCGACGGTGCCGGCCCGTGTGGCCAGATGCCGTGACCCGTGTCACAAATGGAGGGCACCCGTCAGCGGCGAGCGAGGGAAGTTGCGGCGTGGAGGGCAACCTGCCCTGTAAAGTTACGAAACGTTCATACTAAGTACTACTGAGCTCGCTTGGTTCTGGCAAACTGCTCTGGAGTATCTCCGTCGTTTGTTGGCTGTGCGGAGCTGCACCAGTTGGCCGGAACGGACGAGACTCATGATTTCTGCACGGCCATGCGGTGGCTGTCGAGGAAGAGGTGGTCGCGCACCAGCGCCACGTGTGCAGTGCGCTCTCCCGCCACCTCGAGCGTGGCCCTGGAGACAGTGCGAGGGGGAACGCGCCGGGGCGCGGAATTGCCCGAAGTGATGTAGACTTCCCGGAGCCGTTCGGCGGGCTCGTCCATCGAACACCTCGCCATCTTCATGCGAGGTGGAACGCCGAGCGACGAGACTTCCCCACGATTTCTCACACCATCGGGAGGGCCTGTCATCATGTCATGTGACGGCCGACTGCTGGCGACAATCATCCTGTCGCTCGCCACACCCACCCTGGCGCTGGCGCAGGTCGATGTTCTGCCGCCCGCTGCCGCGCGCAACTCATCCGCGCCGACAGAGCGTGCGGTGCTCGCTCCCGCCGACTACGATCGAATCGCCACGCTCGGCGGTAGCGAATTGTCGCCGGACGGTCAGTGGATAGCGTACCACTATCGCCGTGGAAGCGGCGGTGGCGAGTTGCGCTACAGGCGGGTCTCGGCGGGCGACGAGCAGGTGGTTTCGATGGGGACCGCGCCCGAGTTCAGCGACGACAGCCGCTGGCTGTTCCATACCATCCTGGCCGACAGCACTCCCACATGGCTCCGCATGGCCGCGACGGCGACGGGGCCGGGCGCGGCGCGCGGAGTCCCCGCCGCTGCCACTGAAGCAGGCCGCAACAGCGTTGGCATCGTGGACCTGCGCACCGGCACGACCACGGTGCTCAAGGACATCCAGTCATTTTCGGTGAGCAGCAATGGCCGGCATGTCGCGCTGCGCCGCTACCAGTCCACCGGCCGGCAGGGACGCGCTTCGGACCTCGTCGTGCGCGACCTCGCTCGGGGCACCGAGCTCACCTTCGGCAACATTGCCGAATACGGATGGAGCGACGACGGGGCGCTTCTGGCAATGACGGTGGATGTCGGTGGGCGGACCGGGAACTCGGTGCAATTCCTGGCTGTGGGGTCGGGCGTTCTCACCTCCCTGGACGCCGGTGACACCCCATACATGCACCTCCGCTGGCGAGAACGGAGTCGCGATCTGGTGGTGATGCGTGGTCGCGCAGATAGCGCTTACACCGACACCAGCTACACCGTGCTGGCGTGGCGCGACATCGGTACACCGCGCGTTCGCAGCTTCAGCTACGACTTTTCCGTGGACAGCGCCGTGCCGACAACGCTGCGCGTGGCGGCGTATCGCGAGCCGCAGTGGTCCAGCGATGGACGCACGATCTTCCTTGGCTTCGCGCCGCGGGAGCCAAAGCCATCGCCGGGCCGCCGAGTGGCGTCGGCTCCCGGTCAGGGACCGGCGCGGGTGGAGGTGTGGCACTGGAAGGACACCCGGCTGTATCACCAGCAGAACCGACAGTCGCAGGCCGATCGTCAACGTACCCTGCTGGCGTCGTGGCAACTGGATGGCAATCGTGTGGTCCGCCTCACCGACGACTTCGAGGAGCGAATACAGCTCTCCGACGACGGATCCACGGCCATCGTCCACGACGACACTCCATACCTTGCCGAGGCGCTGTCCGGGCGCGCCTTTCGTGACGTCTACACCGTGGACGTGCGGAATGGAGCACGCACGAAGGTGCTTACGCGCTCGGCGCTCGGCGCCAGCATGAGTCCGGGCGGCCGCTACCTGCTCCATACCGATGGCGGGCAGTGGTGGTCGTACGATCGCACCAGCGGCAAACGGGCCAACCTGACCGGTGCCACCGGAAGTGTATTCGTGGACATGGAGGACGATCACCCGACGCCGGAGCGGCGACCTTATGGTGTTGCCGGCTGGACCGAAGGAGACCAGGCGGTGATCCTGCAGGACCGATACGATCTGTGGCAGGTGAACCCCGACGGCACGAAGCCCGTGCGGCTCACTCGCGGTCGCGAGGACTCCACTGTCTATCGCATTGTTCGAACCGACTCGCGCGCCCGGATCCAGGGCCGCAGCGGCCAGCGAGGCGGCGGAGCCGGAGAGGCCGTCGACCCGAGGAAGCCGCTCTGGCTCTCCGCCACTGGCGACTACACGCGGAAGAGCGGTTTCGCACGTCTCGATCCGGGCCGTCCGGCGCAACGTCTGCTCTGGCTGGATCGGGGCGTCTCGCGATTGACGCGAGCGCGCGACGCTGACGTCTTCTCCTACGTCGTGGAGTCGTACGAGCAGGCGCCGGAGCTCCATCTGGCGCGGGGGGCCACCACGGCCGGTTTCGAAGGCGCGCAGCAGCTCTCGCGCATGAACGATTTCCTCAGGGAGTACGCGTGGGGACGGCAGGAGCTGCTGAGCTACGTGACACCCCAGGGCGACTCCCTTCAGATGATGCTCACCTATCCGGCGAACTACGAGCCGGGCAAGCGCTACCCGATGGTGGTCTACTACTACGAGAAGCTTTCCCAGGGTTACCAGCAGTTCATCGTGCCTACCCAGCGCGCGACCTACAACACGACGGTCTTCAGCCAGAACGGATACTTCGTACTGCGCCCTGACGTGCGCTTCCGCGCGCGCGATCCGGGTATCTCCGGGCTGCATTGCGTGAAGGCGGCGGTGAAGACGGTGCTGGAGATGGGGATGGTGGATCCGGCGCGAGTGGGCAACATGGGACACTCGTGGGGTGGCTACCAGTCTGCATTCTATGCCGTACATGCGCCGGGGCTGTTCGCGGCGACGATCGCCGGGGCGCCATTGACGAACCTGATCAGCATGTACGGCTACACGTCATACAACAGCGGCCTTCCGGAGACCGGCCACTTCGAGACGGGTCAGGAGCGAATGGAGGTGCCGCTGTGGGACGATCCGCAGGCCTACATCCGCAACTCCACGGTCTTCGCTGTCGACTCCCTGCGCACGCCGCTGCTGTTGCAGGGAGGTGACGCGGATGGCAATGTGAACTACTGGCAGAGCATGGAGCTCTACAACTTTGGCCGGCGGCTCGGCAAGAACGTCGTGTTCCTGCTCTACAATGACGAGAACCACGGCGTGGCACGGCCGGAGAGTCAGCGCGACTATCAGCAGCGACAGTTGGAGTGGTTCGGCCACTACCTGAAGGGTGAACCGGCTGCCCGCTGGATAACCGAGGGCGAGGGCTACCAGGCTCGCCAGAAGATGCTCCGGGACGCCGCCGCGGCATCGGCGTCGCCCGGACGGGATTCGACCGCGCGTCCACCACAATGACATGCAGATGTCCATGAAGCTCGCCATATCCACGGAGAAGCCGATGTCGAATCCTGTCCACCAACGCGCGGCTACGGTCCGTGAGATGCGCCCGCGCGGGAAGCTTGCTCCGCGTGTGAACGCACTGGCGATGGTCCTCAGCGCGGCCGCGCTGATGACCGTCCCCTCCGTCTCGGCGGCGCAGTCCGCCGACATCCCCACGCCGGAATCGGTGTTCGGCTTTCCGGTGGGCGCCGACTACAAGCTGTTCGACTACGAGCAGTCCATCGACTACTTCAGGAAGTTGGCAGCAGCCAGCGACCACATAAAGCTCATCGACGTCGGCCGCACGTCGTTCGGCAGGCCATGGACGGTGGCGATCATCTCGTCGCCCGAGAATCTGGCGGAACTCGACGAGTTACGGCAGATCAACATGCGACTGGCGCATCCCGAGGGACTGCGCGACGACCAGGCGCGTCACCTGGCCGAGGAAGGGCGCGTGATCGTGGACATAAGTGGCGGCCTGCACGCGTCGGAGATTGCCGGCTCGCAGCACACGCCATTGCTCGCCTACGAACTCCTCTCCACGGTCGATGAGCCGGCGACGCAGGAGATCCTGGACAACGTCATCCTCTTCCTCTGGCCGACCATAAACCCTGATGGTCAGGATATCGTGGTCAACTGGTGTCGCGACCGGGATGCGGGGAAGAACCCGCCTCCCATGGAGCTGTATCAGAAGTACATCGGGCATGACAACAATCGCGACAGCTACATGCTGAATGTGGTGGAGTCGCGTGTCGTGCAGCGTACCTGGCGCGAGTGGGAGCCGGGCATCATCTACGTCCATCACCAGTCGTCGCCCTTCCCAACGCGCATCTGGCTCCCGCCTTTCGCCGATCCGGTGGGGCTCTTCGCGCCGCCGATTCCGGCCCGCACGATCAACACGATCGGCATGCAGATCGCGCAGGACCTGGAGGCCAACGGCCAGCCCGGCGCGACCGCCATGTTGGCGACGTTCGACGCCTGGTATCCGGGCTATATCGACTACATGCCGGTATACCAGAACATCCCGTCCTGGTGGACGGAGACCCAGGGCGGCAACTGTGCCACACCGCGCACCACGACGCTCGATTCGCTGCCGCCGGCATACCGGGACCTGCGGCCCACGCCGCTCTACCTCAGCCCGTGGGCCGAGGGCACCTGGCGCCTGCGAGACGCGGTGGACTACATGGTCACGGCTTCGAAGTCGACGCTTCGCTATGCCGCGCGAAACCGCGAGGACCTGCTCTACAACCGCTACCAGTCGGGCAGGGACGTGATCCGGAAGTACTCCACCAGCGCGCCCTACGCCTACCTGGTGCCGCAGGAGCAGTACGACGCGACGGCTCCGGTGGAACTCCTGCGCCGACTTGCCTTCATGGGCGTGCGCATCAGCCAGACCGACCGCGATCTTGGCTACGACGGTGTGCAATATCCTCGCGGTACCTGGGTGATCCCGATGGACCAGGAATACGCCGAGCTGGTCAGGGCGTTGTTCACTGTCCAGGATTACCCGGACCTGCCACAGGGCAGGCCGTACGACGCCGCCGGCTGGACGCTGCCCTTCCAGATGAACGTGAAGGTGGTGGCCGGCCAGACGCCGCTCAGTGCCGACTTCCGGGCGGCCCTGCGGCCGGTCCGGGGCACCGCCGTGGACTGGCAGACGGCGCCCGACGCGCCATTCACCACCAATGCGGTTGCGGCCGGCATCGTGCCGCTCCCCGGTCGTGTCACCGGCAACGGTGACAGGCTCGCCCTGGATCCGGCACAGAACAACTCCTTCCGTGTCATCAACCGTGCCCTCGAGGCCGGCGGGCGTCTCCAGTTCCAGGCGGCTGCGGGTGGTCGAGGCAGCCGCTACATAGTCTCCGGCGTGCCGATGAACCAGTTGACACGTTGGGCGAGCGACCTGGCGGTGACGGCGGAACGTACCACCTCGAGAGCGACCGCGGCGGCCGTCGTCGCACCACGGCGCATCGGGTTGTACAAGGCTGCGCCGGGGAACATGGATCAGGGTTGGACCGAGTGGCTGCTGGACACGTATGGCTTTGACTATACCCTCGTGACTCCGGCCGACGTTCGCGCCGGCAGGCTGGGCGATCGCTTCGATGTCATCGTCCTTGCCTCGCAGGGTATTGGCGGTGGCAGTGGCTTCGGACCGCGTCGCGGTGCGCCGCTGGACAGTGCGGCGATGGCCGCCGCGCGGGCGGAGACAGCGGCACTGGTTGGTGGATTCGACAGCTTCGTGCGGGGCGGTGGCACGTTGGTGTCCTGGAGCCGGGGCACGGGCTCGGTGATCAGCGCGCTCGAGTTGCCCGTGCGCGACGTGGTGCAGGGGCTGTCGCGCGAGGAATATTTCACCGGTATCTCACTGATGCAGGTGGCGACCGACGGGGCGCATCCGGTCATGGCCGGGATGCCCGGGCATGCTGATGTCGTGGTGGGGAGCAGTCCGGTGTTCACGACGCTCGACGGCTTTGACGGAGCAGTGCTGGCGAGCTATGCAAAGGATGGATCTCCGCTTCGTTCCGGCTGGCTGAATGGTGCCGAGCGAATGCAGGGTGGGGCGGCGGCGGTCGACGTCCGGCACGGCAACGGGCACGTGGTCCTGATCGCCTTCCAGCCGCAGTGGAGAGGGCAGCCGACGGGAACGTTCCGGGTCGTCTTCAACTCTCTGTTCTTTGGCGGCCAGGTGGCGGCTGGGGCGACAGGGACGCCCGGATTCTGGACGGCGCCATGAGGTCGAGTGCGGCTGGAGGCGCGCGGCGCGTGATCAGCCAGCAGAGCGCACCCGCTTGAACGCTTTCGCTGCAATCGGCCCGGGAGTTCTCCTGCCACTTCACCTCACGGCACAGGCCATTCTCCAGTTGCTCGCCGCTCTCGTTCCACGGTGAGCACCGCGCCGAAGGGTGGCGGCACCTCTGGCAAGCCGAGTTCGGTGCGCGCGCGATTGAGCGCATCGTCCAGGTTCCCGAAGATCTGTTCGTCGCCGAGTTCATCGAGAAGTTGCGAGTGGCCGATGGCGATCATGGGCTGCGCGTGGACGTCGGAGAGGAGCACGAGGGTGCCGTCCTTGCGGGCCCGTCGCACCATCACCGTGAGCGCGCGAAGGCCGGTCGAGTCAATGGCCGGCACCTCACGCAGCCGCACTATGAGTACGCGTGGCTTGCCGGTCACCGACGCGAGCGTGTCCTTGAACCGCTCGGCGGCGCCGAAGAAGAACGGACCGTTCACCTCGTAGACCTGCACACCCTTGGGGATCGAACGCCGGCGAACTGCATTCAGGTCGGCGTCGTACGGGTCGGCAGCCTGGTCGGCAGAGTCGCTGAACTCGCGAGTGAAGACGGTGACGTTGCTCACCTCGGACATGCGCTTCATGAAGAGGAAGGCGGCCAGCACCATGCCGACCCCGATGGCGACCGTCAGGTCCACCAGCACCGTGAGTCCGAAGGTGACGAGCAGGACGGCAATGTCGGACTTGGGAGCTCTGAACTCGGCCATGAAGACCCGCCACTCGCTCATGTTGTAGGCGACGACGACGAGGATGGAGGCGAGTGCGGCGAGCGGGATGAGGCCTGCCCAGCGGCCAACGAAGAGGGTGATGAGAAGGAGCGTGATCGCGTGAACGATACCGGCGACCGGTGTGCGTCCGCCGTTCTTGACATTGGTGGCTGTACGGGCAATGGCCCCGGTGGCAGGGATACCTCCCACCATCGCCGACCCCATGTTCGCCACGCCCTGGGCCACCAGCTCCATGTTGGAACGGTGGCGTCCACCTATCATCCCGTCGGCTACCACGGCCGAGAGAAGAGACTCGACGGCGGCGAGGACGGCGATCGTGAAAGCCGGTGCGACGAGGGCGGTGATCTCGGTGAAGCCCAGTTTCGGCAGGCCCACCTCGGGTAGTCGCGCGCTGATGGCGCCGAAGCGCGAGCCGATCGTCTCCACATCCACGCCCAGCAACTGCACGATCAACGTGGTCACGACCAGGGCCACGAAGGGGCCCGGTATCCGCTCGCTGAGGCGCGGCCAGTAGATGATGATGACGAGGGCCAGCAGGGCGATCGCCACCGCGGCCGGGTTAATCGACGTGGCATGCTGGGCGAAGGCGGCCCACTTCTCCACGAAGTCGGCTGGCACCTCCCCCATCTGCAGTCCCAGGAAATCCTTCACCTGGCTGGAGAAGATGATGACGGCAATCCCGCTGGTGAAGCCGACGACGACCGGATGAGGGATGAACTTGATGGCCCCGCCAAATCGGAACAGCCCCATCGCGATGAGGATGATCCCGGCCATGAAGGTGGCGATCAGCAGGCCGTCTATGCCATAGCGCTGGACGATGCCATACACGATGACGACGAACGCCCCCGTGGGGCCGCCGATCTGCACACGCGAGCCGCCGAGCAGACTGATGATGAACCCCGCGACGATCGCCGTCCACAATCCGCGGGCGGGTGCGACACCGCTGGCGATGGCGAAGGCGATGGCCAGCGGCAGGGCGACGATGCCGACAATGACCCCAGCGGTGAGGTCTGCTCCGAACTGGGCGCGAGTGTAACGCTTGAGGGTGGTAGCGAGTTTGGGAACGAGCACTAACGGTCCATGCGCCCAGCGGATGGCGCCGAGGTGAATTCTTGCATTGAACGTCCATTCAATGGTACGATAATTGAACGTCTATTCAATGATACGATAGAGGAGATGGAATAGACCGTCAATGGGAGGAGGATCATGCCCGGCCCCAGAGCACCAGAAGCGCAACGGAGGGAGCAAATACTGTGCGCCGCCTACGATGTCGCGGCTCGCGAAGGGCTGGCAGGGACGACGATCCTCCAGGTCGCCGCTGCTGCCGGCCTGAGTCCGGGGCTGATCCCGTTCCACTTCGGGACCAAGCGGCAGCTTCTCCTGAGTCTGCTCGATTGGCTCCTCGAAACCACCACTGTCCTGCAGGTGGGTCCGGAAATACAGCGGCTGCGGTCACCGACTGACCGGATGATCGCGCTCCTTCGACAGGAGATGGCCCGGCTCTCGAGCGAGCCATATCGCATCCGGCTCACCTTCGATTTCTGGACGGCCGGCGTGCGCGACGAGGAGGTCCAGGCGCGCATGCGGGAGGAATTCGCCCGTTATCGGCAGGCCTTCCGTCCCACGATCGATGCGTTCCTCGCTTCCCAGCCAGAGCGCTTCAAGGGCGTCACGGCTGAGGGACTCTCGGCGGTGGTGGTGAGCTTCATAAAGGGTTGCGCGGTGCAGTCGATGATCGATCCGGAGCATTTCGACATGGATGAATACCTGACCGCTGCCGAACGCATGTTGTCCTCGCTCGGCGGACGGCCAGCCACCATCAGTCTCTCCGACTCCATCCATCCGGCCGCGGACACGGGTGCCTCAGCTCCGATGTGAGCACACCGGCTTCAACTGATCGGCGCCGCAGTCCGTCGCTTCACCGCCACGCCGGGCACGTTCCCCTCTTCGAGAAGCCGGTTGAAGGCGTCGACCCCGGCCCCCTCAGCCGCATCCACCTCGGCGCGTAGCCGCTCCCACTCTTCAAGCAGTTCCGCGCTCCGTTCGCGCGCCGGGGCCGTCAGCACGGGATTCCCCTCCACCTGCCCGAGCAGGAAGCCAAACTGGCCGTTGATACCGTTGGGGAAGTTGATGATGTCCTGCCCATTGGTGGCTCTCGTCGTGAGACGAGGCTCGAGGGAGTCCAGCCTGGCCAGCAGGATGTTCCCCGCAGTCCGGATGGTCGCGGCGTTGGGCGCGGAGCCGGCGCGGGCCATGGCATCCTTCACCTGGTCCCGGGTGTCGCGTAGCTGCAGCACCAGGTCGTGGATCTCACTGATTCTGCCGGCCAGCGCGTTCGCCGCCGAGTCTCGTGCAGCCATCGCCGTCGCGGGTACGTCCAGACGTGGATCCTGACGTACTTCGAGTGGCTGGGTACGGACGGTATTGCCTGCTGTCAGCCGAACCTGATAGGTGCCGGGCGACACCAGTGCTCCTCCCCCCGAGGGCGAGCCGAATAGCACCACATTGGCGAGTCTGGTAGGGGGTGATCGACGCAGGTTCCAGGCGAAGGTGTTGAGTCCGTCGCGCGCCTCGAGCGGCTCGATGCCGCCAGCAGTGTCGGTGGAGAAGCTGCGCACGAGCGATCCACGTCCGTCCAGGATCTCCAGCGTTACGCGCATTGCGCTGTCCGGCGCCGAGCCGAGGCGGTAGAAGAGTGTGGCACCAGGCGCCGGATTCCTGCCCACCGTTCCCGGTCCAACGCTCCCTCCGCCGCCGCTCGTTGCCAGGCGGATCGCCGGCTGCGGTACATAGAGGTGGGCCGTCACCGTACGCAGCGAATCAGCGTGCTGGCGGATGGGGGAGAGGTCGTCCATGATCCAGAAGGCGCGACCCTCGGTGGAGGCGATGAGTGCTCCGTGGCGTACGGCGAGATCGGTGACCGGTACTGCGGGGAAGGGGGCCGGCAGCGGCTGCCAGTGGGCGCCGGCGTCCCAGGAGAGGTAGACACCGGTCTCCGTACCAGCGTAGAGAAGGCCGCGGCGCTCGCCGTCCTCGCGCACCACGCGAACCGGCTGGTTGGCGCGTAGACCGTTCACCAGTCGTGTCCAGCTACGGCCGTAATCGGTGGTGCGGAAGATGTGCGGTGTCGGGTCACCCAGGCGGTCGGTACGGAAGGCCACGTAGGCCGTTGCGGCGTCGTGCGGCGAGACCTCGATCTCGTTGACCAGACCGTCCCTGACCGACGGGGGCGTGATGTTCACCCACGTCGTGCCGCCGTCGCGGGTGAGTTGAACGTTGCCGTCGTCGGTGCCCACGTAGATGGTGCGGGCATCGTGCGGCGATTCGTGGATGACGACAATGGTGCCGTATACCTCACCGCCGGCTCCCTCGTTGGTGATGGGCACACCGCCCCATCCCTGGCGAGTGCTGTCGTCGCGCGTGAGATCGGGGCTGATGGGGAGCCACGACTGCCCGCGATCGGTGGTGCGGAAGAGGACGTTGCCTCCGTGATAGACCACTCCGGCGTCGTGCTGGGAGACGACTATCGGCGCGGTCCAGTTGAAGCGGTAGCGAGTCCGGTCGGTGGGCTCGGTGAGGTTCATGGCCGGCCAGGGCATGATGGTGCGCGAGAGTCCCGTCTCCTGGTCCAGCTCGTCGATGATGCCCTGGTAGCATCCACCGTAGACGAGGCGCGGGTCGCGCGCATTCACGCCTATGTTCGCGCTCTCGCAGCCTGGCCCGTTTCGCCAGTCGCGTACATCGATGCTGCCGCCGTCGCCACGGCTGCGGATGATGACGCTGCTGTTGTCCTGCTGTCCACCATAGAGCCGGTAGGGGAAGGCGTCGTCCACGGCGAGGTGATAGAACTGCGCCGTGGGCTGGTTGTCCTGCGTGCTCCAGCTCTTGCCGCCGTCCAGCGTGACGGACGCGCCGCCATCGTTGCCGTTGATCATGACACGGCTGTCGGTAGGGTCGATCCAGAGGGAGTGATTGTCGCCGTGGGTGGCCTTCACCGTCTGGAAGGTCCGTCCGCCGTCGATGGACCTCAGCACCGGAGCGTTCAGCACCCACACCACGTCGGCGTTGGCCGGATCGGCGATCACCTTCATGTAGTACCACGAACGCGTCTGGATCAGTCGGTCGTCCGAGAGACGGCGCCAGTTGAGGCCGGCGTCATCGGAGCGGTAGAGTCCGCCCTTGTCGGCCTCTACAATGGCGTAGACACGGTCGGGATCTGCCGGCGATACGGCCACCCCGATCTTTCCCATCAAGCCGGGGAGCCCACGTGACAGCCTCGTCCACGTGTCGCCGCCGTCGGTGGACTTCCAGAGGCCGCTGCCCGGTCCGCCGCTTCGCACCTGCCACGGCACGCGCTGGTTGTCCCAGAAGGCAGCATAGAGGATGCGCGGATTGGTCGGGTCCATGGACAGGTCGCTTGCCCCACTGGTCGCGTTGGCGCCCTCGAGGACCAGCTCCCAACTCTCGCCGCCGTCGGCGGAGCGGTAGATGCCCCGTTCCGGCGTGCCCTTCCACCGGTCCCCCTGCGCCGCGACGTAGACCAGTTCGGGGTTCCGGGGATGGACTCGCACGGCGCTTATCTGCCTGGTGGCGGCGAGGCCGCGATGGGACCATGTGCGCCCCTGATCGGTGCTCCGGTAGACCCCGTCGCCGTAGGTGGACGACTGGCCCCGGACGGCGTGCTCGCCGGTGCCAACGTAGATGACGTTCTCGTCGGAGGGAGCGACCGCGATGGCGCCGATCGACCCGCTGCCGAACCAGCCATCGGAGATGTTGCGCCAGTTCAGTCCGGCGTCGTCGGTACGCCAGACGCCGCCGCCGGTATAGCCGGCAAGGAATGTGAGCGGGCGGCCGGGAATACCGGTCACGGCGACGCTGCGTCCGCCTCGCATAGGGCCGATGTTCCGCCACTGGAGGGCGCGGAAGGCAGCAGTGTCGGGCGCTGCTTCCGGGCTTCTGTCAGCCACTGGCGCCGACGAGGAGCGCTGCGCCTGCAGGGCAGTCGTCGAGAAGGTGCCGGCGGCAAACGCGCCGGCAAGCAGGAAGGGAGTCAGGCGGGGCGTCAGCATCGGCTTCCAGGGAAGGGTGTATTGCCTGGCGGCATCTTGTCCTTCCGGCAGTGGTGCTGTCAACCCGGACTCCCTTCCCGGGGCCAATCGCGCAGGCGTGGTGGTCAGCCTGCCCAGCTCGCTGTCATCAGCCCCCGGCGTAGCGGATGTCGAACTTGCCCTCCGTGATCACGACCGGCTGCTTGAAGTTTGCCGCGTTGCCGGAGAACGCTGGAGCGGTGAAGAAGAACGTGCCGGCGATCCGCTCCGCCGTGAACGAGGTCACCACCATCGTACCCGAAGCGCTCTGGGAGATGGACTGGGGCACCGTCGTCCACACGTTCGTTACCTGCTGGAAGTGACCCAGGCTACTGTACGACGGATTGGCGGTTACGAGCCCGATGGGAAAGCTTCCCGTGGACGGTGGACTGGCGCGGAGGACGGTGACGACGATCTGGCGCATCTTGTTGATGCCGCCGTTGGAGGTGTCGACGCCGGTGATCTGGATCGTGGACAGTTGACCAGCGGGCACTGGCGTGATGGTGGCCTTGACGAGGAAGTTGGCCGTCCAGGGCACGCCGTCCACCTTGGCGGTCATCGAGCCGTTGGCCAGCACGCCACCGCCGGCACCACCACCGCCACCGGCACCGCCGCCGCCGTTGCCGCCACCGCCAGCGGCTGGTTCGGTTGGGGAATCGCCGCCGCAGGCGACAGCAGCGACGAGAAGCGTCGCCGAGAATGCGATGGCAACCTTCCGTGAATTGCGCCAGAGTTGCGAAGTCATCGGAACCTCCATGTAGCGCCCAGGCCCAGTGTACCGTAGCCGAAACCGACCTGTCCCTGTAAGGCCATCTGATCGGAGAGGAAGTAGCGCGCGCCCAGTTGGCCGGCGATGTCAGTGCTGCTGGCTGCCGCGGAGCCGCCTATGCCGGAGCCGTCCCAGGACGAGCTGACCACCTGGTAGACCACGGCCAGTCCCACATATGGGTCCAGCCTGGGCAGAGTCTGGATCGGGATGTGGTAGTTGCCGAAGGCCTGGATGGGGATCACCGAGTATTCGTATCGTCCGATCCCGAAGCTCTGGTTCCAACTGTAGTAGTCGACCCCTACGCCGGCGGCGATGATGCCTGGCCCGTACTGTCCGGGTTGTGTGAAGCCACGTTCCACCTGTCCTCCGATGGCGATGGCGCCATTCAGGTTGCCAAGCCAGACGTGGGGCCCGCCGTAGTAGTGGCCCGGGCGGAAGACAGCATCGGTGGGCACTGCTGTGGCTGGCGCCTGGGCGGCGGCAGGCATGGCCGTCGTCACGCAGGCGACAAGGGCCGTGCTGGCGAGCAGGGTTCGAGAAAGGCTGACGCCAGCGAGAGGGTTGTTGCGACGCTTGGCCATGTGGTGACGACTCCCGATGAGGTGGCGGACAGCCTGGATGGATCGGACGATGGGGGACCGTCGGAGCTGCCCTCACCTGCATTGCGTGCAATCGCTGTCGGAATCGTCATCGGGTCTCGGAGTGCCCCTCGCGTGCCCTTCCTGGTCGTCCCTGACGCGCCAGACGGTGCAGCGTGGACACGCCCTTGCGACGGGAAGGGCCGCCGGTACTATCTCACCGTCCATCTCCTCCGCCCTCGGAGGCAATATGCGACCTTCGTGCTGTCGGCCGACATCCGTCAGGTCTCCGTACACAACACCGTGACATCCATGCCAATCACGCCTCGCCCGGTCGGTGCCCTCCGGCCGTCAATCGGTCTACCAGGCATCATCATGGCCGCGCTGCTGCCGGTGCTTCTCGCGCCCGCCCTGGCGCCGGCGCAGCAGCCGCGAACCGGATTCACCCGTGCCGACTCATTGCGCGGAGGAAACGGCCCCGGACGCGCGTGGTGGGATGTGGTGTTCTACGACCTGCACGTGCGCGTGGATCCATCCGATAGCAGCATTCGCGGCTGGAATGGCATAGGCTACCGCGTCCTGGGAACAGGCTCCGAGCTGCAGATCGACCTCATGGCTCCGCTGGTCATGGACAGCGTGGTGCAGGGCGGACAGCGGCTGGCCGTGCGTCGGGATGGGGACGCCTACTTTGCCACGGTGCGCGGGCAGCAGGGGGTGGGCGAACGCCACGACGTGACTGCCTACTACCATGGGCGCCCGGTGGTGGCGGTGCGGCCACCGTGGGACGGTGGCTTCATCTGGGCACGGGACAGCACCGGCAGCCCGTGGATCGCGACTGCCAACGAGGGGATCGGCGCCAGTGTCTGGTGGCCCAACAAGGACACCCGCGCCGACGAGCCGGACAGCCAACGCATCGCCATCACGGTGCCCGATGGCATCATCAACGTCTCCAACGGGAGGCTCCGCGGAGAGATCGCCAATGGAGACGGCACCACCACCTACGAGTGGTTCGTAACCAATCCCATCAACAACTACAACGTGGCCGTCAATGCCGGTCGTTACGCGCACTTCAGTGACACTTTCAATGGCGCGGATGGCACGCTGACGCTCGATTTCTGGCCACTCGCGTATCACCTGGACACTGCGCGAGTCCAGTTCAGGCAGGTGAAGCCCATGCTCCGCTGCTTCGAGCGATGGTTCGGACCGTACCCCTGGTATGCCGACGGCTACAAGTCGGTCGAGACGCCACACCTGGGAATGGAGCACCAGAGCGCGGTGGCGTACGGCAACGGATATCAGAATGGGTATCTGGGCCGCGACCGCTCCGGTACGGGCTGGGGCGCCAACTGGGACTTCATCATCATCCACGAGAGCGCGCATGAATGGTGGGGCAACAGCATAACGGCGCAGGATCCGGCCGACATGTGGGTCCACGAGGGATTCACGAACTACGCCGAGGGCATCTACGTGGAGTGCCAGTGGGGGAAGAAGGCGGGAGCCCAGTACAACATCGGGAACCGTCGCAACATCCGGAACGCTGCCCCGGTCGTCGCCGCCTATGGAGTAAACCAGGAAGGCTCCAGCGACATGTACGACAAGGCCGGCAACATGCTGCACATGATCCGCCAGATCATCAACGACGACGCCCGCTGGCGGAGCATCCTGCGGGGGCTGAACACGACCTTCCGCCACCGCATTGTCACTGGTGCGGAAGTACAGGCGTATATCAGCGGGCACTCCGGCCACGATTTCAGCAAGGTCTTCCAGCAGTACCTGACGACGACGATGATCCCGGTCCTGGAGGTGCGCCAGAGCGGTGACGGGGTCAGCTATCGCTGGCAGCAGGTCGTACCAGGCTTCGACATGCCCGTCAGGGTGAGCGTCGGTGGACGGCCCTACCAGTGGATCAGGCCTACCGAGCGGTGGCAGGCGTTGCGCACCAAGCTGCCGGCAGGCGGCGAGCTGCTCGTGGACCCCGATTTCTACGTCTGGACGCGGCAGTTGGTCGACACCTCCTCGGGGTCGCCCTGAGACCGCGAGCGACTGGTCGAAGACTTGCAGACATGGCGGCCGGACGAGGTCGTGCGCCGAGTCCGGACAGTGGCCAGCATGCACTCACAACATTCTCAGCGGGCACCTCGCAAGCGAGCAACTGCCCAGCTACCGCCAGACGAGCCGGGAACGGTTGCCCGGCATCGTCCCGATTCCCCCGCCGGCAGCGGTGAGGCGGGCACTGTGGATGGGGGGCGCGCCGCCAGCGCTCCGTCGGATGAATCTGCTCTACGGCACAGTCGAAGGGTGCTGGAACTGATCTTCGGGCCACCTGCGTCTAGATCATTCGACGTCCGGTGGTGGAACGGTGCAGTGGACCGTGGTGGAAGCTCGTCGCCGCCCTTCACCTTCGTCGTGGCCCGGCCTGGCGCACTGCGGCGCATGCTCCTCCCGCCGAGCGAGCTGGCCATCGTGGAGGCCTATCTGGGCGGCGACGTCGACATCCACGGAGACATGGAGGCTGCCTCCACTCTCGGTGACGTGATCGCCGAAGGTGTTCGCCGGCCGCGGGCGCTGGCCTTGCTGCTCCGGGAACTCGTGGCGTTGCCGACCCGTGACAGGGCCGATGAGGAGGCTGGACAGCGGGCGGCAGCCAGCGCGACCGTGGAACATGCTGGCAAGCTGCATGAGCCAGCGCGGGATGCGGCGGCGGTACGATACCATTATGACGTGGGCAACGACTTCTACGCCCTCTGGCTCGACCCGCGGATGGTCTACTCCTGTGCCTATGTCAGGTCGCCCGACTATACGCTGGCGGAGGCACAACTGGCGAAGCTGGATCACGTCTGTCGCAAGTTGCGGCTACGCCCGGGCCAGCGCTTTCTGGATGTCGGCTGCGGCTGGGGAGCGCTGATCATGCACGCGGCGGGCGAATATGGCGTGGAGGCCGTCGGGATAACGCTCAGCATTCGTCAGGCCGAGCTGGCTCGGGAGCGCATCGCCGCCGCCGGCCTGGCTGATCGTTGTCGCGTGGAGGTAGCCGACTACCGCGAACCGCTGGCGGGCGCTCCCTTCGACAGGATCGCCAGCGTGGGGATGGTGGAGCATGTCGGCGAGGAGCGACTTCCGGTCTATTTCGCCGCCCTCAAACGGGCCCTGGCACCGGGTGGGCTGCTGCTCAACCATGGCATCGTGAGCACGGATGCGGCGCGCAAGACATCTCTCCGGGCACGCCTGGAGCACCGGCTCTGGCGACGTGGCGCGTTCGTCGACCAGTATGTCTTTCCCGACGGAGTGCTGGCACCTTTGAGTGCCGTCATTGCCGCCGCTGAGGGGGCCGGCTTCGAGACACGTGACGCCGAGAGTCTGCGAGAGCACTACACCTGGACCCTGCGCAGGTGGGTCACCCGCCTCAGCGCCCGCTGGGGGGATGTCCGGCGCACTGCCGATGAGCGCACAGCCCGGATCTGGCGGCTCTACATGGCGGCGTCCGCATACGCCTTCGACAGCGGCCGGTTGAACGTGGTCCAGACGCTATTCGCACTCCCCGATCACGGAAGGTCCGACATTCCGCTCACCCGGGACGACATCTACGCGTCGGACGCCGGGTAATACCGTCGCACCGGCTGCCACCGGGTGCCACCCGGTGGCAGAGGGCCAGTCGAGCCGCGGCGGGCCACGCCGCGTGCTGGGGTCGGATGGCCCGGTGCAGGCCGATCGGACTTCTGAACGGCGCCGGGCCACAGGCCGCAGAACGACCCCGGCCCACCCCGACAACTGTCGGGGTGGGCCGGGGTCGTTCTGTGCGGGGCGCTACCCTGTCAGCGCGAACCACCTACCGTGCCCGAGCCATCGGCACCGGCATCGAGGTGGTTCCAGTGCATGATCGCGTTGAAGCCGAGGGCGTAGTTGCCCTGCGTCTGCCAGCGCCAGAACGGGCGGATGGCAAAGATCACCACGTGGCCATTGCCCAGCGACTGGTCCACGACCTGGGCGCGGCGCGAGAGCAGCTCGCCGTTCTCCAGGGTGCCGGAGAGCAGCATGTCTTCCACCTTCTCCGGGAACTGCATGATCACGCGCGTACGAGCGTTGGCCGACGTGAGGTTGAGGCTGGGCTTCTCGGCGCCAGCGCCGCCAGGCCGGGCACCGCCGCCGAAGGCGAAGCCAGCGCCAGGCGTCTGGGCCTTCGCGTACGCCTTCTGCTCTTCAGTCACCATGGCGTACCCCTGTCCGTCGCCGTCCGGATCCCAGGGCGCGAGTTCCAGCCGGCTCGCCATGGGCGTCACATTCTGGGTCTCCGAACTCCGCCGCCCGCCGCTGCGGGCGGCCTCGGCGGATATCGTTACCGGTGCCGCGCCGGCGCCGGCGTTGAGCACCGGACCCATGTTGAAGTAGATCGGCATCTCGTCATACTGGTAGCCGTAGACGAGCGGGCTCGTGCGATCGCTGACGACGCCGCGCATGATGGAACCGCGAGCGAACAGTCCCTGGGCCGGCTCGACCGTGACCCCCGGTGCGAAATCGAGATCGATCAGGTTCTGCGCCGTATTCCCCTCGGTGATGATCGTGCCGCCCTGCTGGACGAATTCGTGCAACGCACGGAATCCGGCCTCGCCCACACCGCCGCGGATGTCAGACGTGGAATCGGGGTAGCCCAGGGACGGGAACTCGGCGGTGCGCTGGTAGGGCACCGCGCCGGTGCCCGCTGGTGTGCCGGGGCCGCCGCGACCGCCGCCGCCGGCGGTGGGTGACATGGCGCTCAGTGCGGATCCCCCGTAGGGGTAGACGATCACGTCGTACTTCGCGCGGAGCTTGCCCTTGGCCAGCTCGGGCTCACCGAAATAATCGTACGGAACGCCATAGGTATCGAACGCTGCGCGCCACCAGCCCTCGTCCTGGGTGCGGCTCCAGCTATGGACATAGCCGATGCGGGGAACGACAAGGGCGTGCGTCTTCACCGCTGGTGCGTCGGCCATTGCGTAACCGGAGAGGCCCAGACGCTTCAGCTCGGGCTCCAGCCGCGCGCGATCGGCGTTACGGATGATGAACGCGCCAGCACCGAACTTCCGGCCCGCCGCCTCGAATGATGCCTCGGCCGCCTCCATCTTCACCTTCGGGAAGAGGAAGCGCAGCGTGATCAGGGTGTTGTCGGTGGTGTTGTCGACCACGATCACCCTGCCACTGCCGCTGACCCCGCCCGGCGCGGTCACCTTCGACTCCACCAGCTCCATGGGCTGCGAGAGCAGGGAACGGTCGGTCACCTCGGCGACGGTGATGTTCCGCATGAGCGGGAACGTCCATCCGGTGTCGTCGTAGGGGGACGGGTTGGCCAGCGAGAAGTTCTGGAGCGAGAAGTACATGTCCGCGATGGTCCGCATGGGCTGATCACCGCGGATGATGTAGTCGCCCGGCTGCACGCTCACGTTGCCAGCCCTGAAGGCCGATTTCGCGATGTGGAACTCGAGCCCCTGCACACGGAGTTCATTCACCGCGTCAGCCGCATTCTGCTTGGCGTGCTGGTTGGCGGGGATCACCCAGCCGAAGAGCGGGCCATTGCTGCCCTTGGCGACGGCATTCCGGTTCTTGATCCAGTAGTTCTCCAGGTACATCTCACGGTTCCTGGCCACATGGGCCAGGGAGAGAAGGACTCCGGACTGCTGGATGTTGGTGTTGGCGCGCGCGCTCCAGTTGATGGAATCGAGCGGCGGGTTGGCGCGGAACCACTCGCGACTGGTAGTCGTCGCGCCCGGCTTCACGACGTACGGGTCGGGCCCGTAGCTCTGGACCTCGTAGAAGCGTCCGATGGCGTTGTGGGTGTGGGCGATGAAGAACAGGTAGTTCGGCACCCAGCCGTCGTAGAACCCGTATGTCCAGACGCCTGGCACGCCGCGCTTCGTCATCTCCATCACGTCGTTCTGCGCCAGCATCCACCACTCATTGGTCGTGATGGGGTCCACGGCCTCGTTGTACGGGCCGGTGCCGGTGGACGAGTAGAGGTAGGTGGCCGCCTCGTGGAGGTCGTGGAGTACCGTCGGCTTCCACTCGTTGGTAGTCCTGGTGATGGCTTTCGTCAGCTCCAGGAACTGCCCCATGCCGTCACGGTTGTTGTCGTGCTGCACGTACTTGCCCCAGTACATGAGGGGCAGGTTGCCGAGTGTCGCGCGGTTCTTCTTGTTCCAGTAGTAGGTATCCACCGCCTTCTCGCGGCCGTCGACTTCCACGACCGGAGTGATGAAGGTGATGATGTTGTTGCGGATGTTCTGGATGAACGGCGTCTCCTCCACCGCAAGCCGGTAGGTCAGCTCCATGAGCATCTCGGGTCCGCCATATTCCGGCGAATGGATGCCGCTGGTGAGGTAGTAGATTGGCTTGGCGGTCTTCAGCAGTCGCTGCGCTTCTGCCTCGCTCGTCTGGCGTGGGTCGGTGAGCGCCCTGAGCTGATCGCGATATTGTTCGAGGTTGGCGAGGGTCTGCTCATCGGCAATGGCAACGACGACGATGTCGCGCCCTTCCTCGCTCTTCCCGATGGTCCAGTAGCGGACCCTGGGCGATGCATCGGCGACCGCCTTGAGGTAGCGGTGGATGTCGACAGCGCGTGTCAGCTCACCGGGCGTACCGACTATGCGGCCGTTGAATGCCAGCGGTGTGGGAACAGTCGCGGAAGCCGGGAGGTGGTCCACCAGCTCGGTGGTGATGCGCGGGTCGGAAAGGTACTCCTTGATCTTGGCGGTGTAGGCCTGATCGATCTGCTGCGGCGCGGCCTGGGCAGTCAGGTCGGCGGCCGCCCAGAGGGCGCCGGCGGCGAGCAGGGTGGCGAACAGCCGCGGGCGTGGTATCGCGATACGCCTCATGCTGCCTCCGTGGGGAAGGGGATGGGGTGTGAGTTGGTGCTGTAATACGGTGCACCCGGGGAAGGTACGGTCGACGGAAGCGAGCACCAGCCCCAGTTTCCATCCTACGCATGGTCGCGACCCAACGCTGCACCCGGCGCCTGCTCCCGGAGTCGGTCGGGTGACCCCCGCTCCCCTACCCCTTGCTGACGTAACAGTCTTCCGCTCCTTGCGAAACCGTGGCAGGGAGCGCATTCGTCAGTAGGTTCAATCCCGTCACGCGTCCATCTGGAGGTTCGCATGGCCAGCCAGAGCACCAATATCGCTCCCGATGACCTGACAAAGTTCATCAGCGGCGATGAGTCAGCACTCGAGCGTATCTTCCGCGCCGAGTACGAGCAGCTCGAGTCCCTCGCCTCCACCGACTCGGAGGACTCGTCCAGCGCACCAAGGATCGTGGAGAGTGCGTTCTACAGCGCCTGGGGGAAGCGCGCGAGCTTCGCTTCACCGGGAGACCTCGCGAGCTTCCTCCGTGAAGCCGTGCATCACGAGGCACTGCGCGAGCGAGGCCGGCGGGCGTCGCTGCAGCGGTTTCACGGACGCGAAGGCGCGGCGGCCCTCCATGCTGCCCAGCAGCCAGCGCAGCCGGTCGGCGTGGATGAGGCCTGGGCAGCCCTCCTGGCCGCCATCCATGCGCCGCCCAAGGACGAGGCTCATGCCGCGGAGGTTCGCCACGACATCTCACGACATGGGACTGCCGTGCACATGGGGAAGGTGGCAGCACCACAGAGGAACGTGCGGGGCTTTTTCCTGATGATCGGTGTGGCGGTCATCGTGGCCGCCTTCATCGTCGGACTGTGGCGCTTCCTGGGCGCGTCAGACCCTGGCGAACGCGTGGACGCAATTCTGGCCAGGAGCGAGGCACGTACGGTGCAGACCAGTGCCGCGCAGAGGGCCAACGTGCCGCTGTCAGACGGTAGCAGCGCGTCGCTCGGCCCGGAGTCCCAGCTCCGCATCCCGAAGGAGTACGGTGAGCAGATGCGTGTGGTGGGCCTGCAGGGAACCGCAACATTCACTGTCGCCGAGGCACAGGAGCCGTTCTTCGTCAAGGCCGGCACGGCCCGCATACGTGCCACGGGTACGGTGCTGGACGTGAGCACGTTCGACTCCGCGGGGACGCTGGTACGTGTCCGGGAAGGAACGGTTGAGGTGACCTCTGGTGATTCCACTCGTGCCATTTCCGTCGGTGAGGCGCTGCTCATCAGCGCTGACAGCGTCATCTCCACCCCGACTCCCGAGATGCTGGCCGAATCTCTCGCCTGGACTGACGGACGCTTCGTCATCGATAACCGGCCCATGCAGGAGGTGCCCGCACTGCTTCAACGCTGGTACGGTCTCAGGGTCTCAGTGCTGGATTCGGCGCTGCTGCAACGGCGCGTCAACATCCAGGTGCCACTGGATTCCACTCGCCAGGTCATTTCAGCACTGGAGAAGGAGGGGCGGGCCGTCTACGCCACTCAGGGCCAGGACCGCGTCTTCCGCGACACCGCCACCACCAGACGATAGCGGAATGCACTGTCCGGTGGCTGGTCGGCGGCATCGCCGGCCACCGGACAGTTGCACGCGTGGAGCGGTCACGCGGGAACTGCTTCGTCATCACGTCCTCACCGATGTTGGAGGGGAAGCTCCAGATGCTTGCCATACGTGTTGACACGCCCGGCGATGCCGCAGGACTGATTGTCGTTGATTTGCCCGTACCCTCGGCCGGCGCCGGCGAGGCCGTGGTTCGGGTGGAGGCTGCGGGTGTCAACTTCATAGACGTCTACAAGCGCTCTGGCCAGTATCCAGTGCCACGGCCGTTCACGGCCGGAGAGGAAGGGGCGGGAGTGGTCGAGGAGGTGGGCGAAGGGGTCACGGAGTTGAGGGTGGGAGATCGGGTGGCGTGGGCTGGTGTCGGCGGTTCGTATGCCGAGTACGCGGCCGTGCCAGCGGCGCAACTGGTGTCGCTCCCGGACGGCGTCACCACTCGCCAGGGAGCGGCGCTGATGCTTCAGGGCATCACGGCGCACTACCTGGCAACTTCCACCTACCCGCTTCAGCGTGGAGATCGCTGTCTGGTCCACGCGGCCGCCGGGGGGGTCGGGCTGCTGCTGGTACAGATCGCGAAGCTACGGGGCGCGACGGTGATCGGCACGGCCAGCTCGGACGAGAAGGCGGCGCTGGCGCGCGAGGCCGGAGCCGATCACGTGATCGTCTATACCCGTGATGACTTTGTCGCGGCCACGCGCCACTTCACCGGCGGCGCTGGAGTACACGTCGTCTACGACTCGGTGGGCGCGACCACCTTCCTGCCCGGGCTCGACCTGCTGGTGCGGCGAGGCATGATGGTACTGTTCGGGCAGTCCAGCGGAGCGGTGGACCCGTTCGATCCACAGCTACTCAACAGGAAGGGATCGCTCTATCTCACCCGGCCCAACAGGGCGCATTACGTTGCCACGCGGGCGGAACTCCTGAGCCGCGCGGCAGAACTCTTCGCGTGGGTGGAGAGTGGGACAGTGGAGGTGCGGATCGGAGCCGAGTTCCCCCTGGTCCGGGCGGCCGACGCGCATCGCGCGCTGGAAGCGCGGCAGACGACGGGGAAGGTCCTGCTCGTGCCATGAAAATGGCCAACCGTTAAAGGTTGGCCATTCTCACCCTGCTGTCAATCACCCGCCGGAAGCTCGATCGGCCTCAACTCGGGACGTCGGCCGGTCAGCCAGCTCTTGACCCGATCACCGCCAGCGTGAACCAGCACATATGTGCTCGGCACCACGAAGAGGGTGAGAAGGGTTGAGACCGACAGGCCGCCCACCACCGCGATCGCCAGTGGCTGCATGAGCTCCGAACCCTGGCCAACTCCCAGGGCCAGCGGAACCATCCCGAGCACCGTGGTGAGCGTGGTCATGATGATCGGGCGCATCCGGACCGCGCCGGCGTCCACCACCGCCTCGAGTATCGGCGCGTGTCGTTCCCGCCGGTTGTCCTCGGCATACTCCACGAGAAGGATGGAGTTGTTCACGACAATGCCAGCCAGCAGGATCACCCCCAGAAGTACTGGCGCGCTGAGCGGCGTGTTCGTGATCCAGAGAGCCAGGGCAACGCCGATCAGCGAGAGCGGGATCGCGACGAGGATGACGAGCGGATTGAGGACGCTCTCATACTGCAGTGCCATGACGACGAAGACGAGGAAGATGGCCAGCGAGACGACGATGGCGAGTTGCCTGTTGTTGTCGTTGATGGCTTCCTGTTCGCCACCCATGATTATTCCATAGCCATCGGGGATCTCGAGCGACGCGAGACGGGCTCGCACCGAATCGGCGACCTCGCCTATGGACGCCACCTGCGTGATGACGTCGCCGTTCATGCGGAGTTGCCGACTCTGGTTCTCGCGACGGATGTCGGTGGGACCGATGGTGGTGGAGACGTCGGCAACGTCCCGCAGGTAGACTGGTGCGCGTCCGGCGCTGCCCGGGAAGAGGGCCACGGTGCCCAGATCCTCGGGGCTCGAGAAGCGCCCGCGAGGCAACATCACGCGCACGTCGAACTCGCGATTGCCAACGGCGTATCGCGTGGCGACCGTGCCGTCGAGTGCGGTCCGCAGGGTCTGGCCCACCTGGATCACATCCAGTCCGAGCTGGCCAGCACGTTCCCTGTCCAGCCGTACGGAGAGTTGCGGGCTGGCCTCCTCGGTGGAGGGTTGCATGTTCTCCAACCCGGGCACCCCCTTCACGCGCGCCGCCACTTCCTGGGTGAGCCGTTGCAACTCGGCCAGGTTATCGCCCTGGATGGCGATGGAGATGTCGGAGCCCGAGCTGGAGGTACGCAGGCCACGGATGCGTGGCGGCCGGACAAAGACGCGTGCACCGGGAAAACCACGCGCGTCCACCCGCGACTGGAGTTCACGCACCCACTGATCGGCACCCATGTCGCGCTCGCGCACGGAGACGAGGCGGATGTCCAGCGAGCCGCGGCCGGCGCGGTCGGCGGTGGAGCCGGCGAACAGGAACCCGCCAGCAGTGGTGAAGACGCTCTGCACGTGAGGCATCTCGGCCACCATGCGCTCCACCTCACGCGTGACGGCGTCGGTCTCCTCGGGTGGCGTGCCAGGGGCGAGCATGACGAAGACACCCACGCCGCCGTCGTCGACCTGCGGCAGGAACTCGCTGCCCAGGCCGCGCACCAGCAGGGCCGAGGAGACCAGCGCCGCGACTGCGCCACCGAGCACGAGCCAGCGGAAACGCAGGGAGACTGTCGCCATGCGGCGGTACAGACCGGTCAGGCGATCGACTCCGTGGTCGAAGGCCCTCATTGGCCGGGTGCGCGAGATGCCGCTGCTGAAGCGCACCTTGGCAAGCTGCGCCGACAACATTGGCACCAGCGTGAGGGCGGCGGCCAGCGAGGCGAAGATGGCGAACGAGATGGTCAGGATCAGTTCGCGGAAGATGAGCGCCGAGAGTCCGCTGACGAGGAGGAACGGAACCACCGCCGCGAGATGGGACATGGTGGCCGCGGTGACGGCACTGGTGACCTCGTTGGCGCCTGCGTGGGCGGCCTCCTCGGGGTCGCTGATGCCGCCCGCCTGCCGTCTGAAGATGTTCTCCAGCATCACGATCGCGTTGTCCACCAGCATGCCGACGCCCAGGGCAAGGCCACCCAGCGACATGATGTTGAGCGTGAGCCCGGACAACCCCATGAGGACGAAGGTGGCCAGGATGGCGATGGGGATGGAGAGGCCGATGATGAGCGTCTTGCGAAGCGACTGCAGGAAGATGAGCACGACCAGCATGGCCAGTACAGCGCCGACGAGCGCCGAGTCACGCACCGAGTTCACCGCATTCCGGATGAAGTCGGCCTGGCTCTGGATCACCTGGTACTGGATGTCATCAGGGACGAATCGGCTGTTGCTGAGCTGCGTGAGGCGATCGTTCACGCCGTCCGCCGTCGCCACCGTGTTGCCGTCAGGCTGTTTCCGGATCGACACCTTGACTGCCGATACGCCGTCCAGACGCGCCCAGAGACGCTGCTGCTGGTGCGTGTCATCCACGGTGGCGACTTCCGTCAGCGGCACCCGGCGTCCTCGACCCACGTTCAGGAGCACACCGCGTATGTCATCGATCGTGCGGAACTTGCCCGACGTCTTGCCCACCATCTCGCGCTCGCCGCCGCTTATGCGACCGGCGGCAACGTCCTGGTTCGCTGCCCGAAGGGCGGCTATGATCTCGCTGACGCTTATCCCGTATGACTGCAGTCGTTCCTGATCGAGCGTGACCTGAACCTCACGAACCAGCCCGCCGGAGATGTCCACCGACGCCACCCCGGGCACGGTGAGCAACTGTGGACGCAGCCTGTCCTCGACCCAGTTGCGAAGCCCGACGAGGTCCCGACCATCGGAGGAGAATGCGACCTCGAAGACAGGACTGTCGGAGGGGTCGGACTTGCCGATCGTGGGCGGCGAAGCCTCCACCGGCAATTGGGACCGGGCGCGATCGAGGCTGGTGGAAGCGTCCTGGAGGGCGAAGTCGATGTTCGTGCCATAGGCGAAATTCAGTGTGACGTTGACCCGTCCCTCCTGGATGTTTGTCTCCATGCTCGTGAGGTTGGCCGTCGTCGCCAGTGCCGCCTCGAGTGGCTTGGCAATCGTCTCCTCGAGCACTCCCGGCTCGACCCCCGCGTTGCTCACGCCCACCCGCACCTGCGGGTAGACCACGTGCGGAAGGAGGTCGAGGGGCAGGTTGCCGACGAAGATCGTCCCGAGTACCAGGATGACCGAGGTGAGCATCAGCGTCCCGATCGGGCGACGGATGGACCAACTGGCTATGCCTGTCCAGCGATGATGTGTTGCCTCGCCAACGTTCCCGGACGGGATGGTCTCGTTGGAGTCGGCTGTCGGTGGGCGCTCCATGGAATCTGTCACCGGTTCATCCCGACGGCGCGGCCGGCTCCTTCAACCGGCCGGATGCTGTCACTGGGCGGGGTGGCGATACGTACCTGCGTGCCCTCACGCAACATGGTGTTGCCGGCCACCACCACGGTGTCGCCAACCGACAATCCGCTGGTTATCTCCACCCGTCCCTCGAAGGTGGCACCGCGCTGGACAGCGCGAAGCGCCGCCTTGCCGTCGTTGACCACGTAGACGGCGGCACCACGAGGGTTCTGAAGGAGCGCGGCGCTGGGTACCAGGAGCACGTCGTTGCGCGGTGCGATGGGGAATCGGGCACGCGCAAGGAATCCTGGCCGCACATCGCGGGCAGCCGCTCCGCTGATGGCAACCTCCACGGGCACAAGTCTGGTGACCGAGTCAGCGGCTGGAAAGACCCTCCTGATACGACCCTGGACCTCGCGGCCGGGAAGGGCATCCAGCGTCAACGATACGGGCATTCCCTCGCTCAGGGACGCCACTTCCAGTTCCGAGATGGGCATGCGTACGACCAGCACGGTGATGTCGGCGACGGAGAACAGCCGCGATTGGGTCGAGGCGAGATCACCCGCTTCCACCCGCTTCTCCAGGACCACCCCACTCGCCGGAGCGCGCACATCGGCATAACCGAGACGCGTCTTCAACTGGTCGCGCGTTGCCGTGGCCGCCACCAGAGCCGCCTGATCGCGCTCATGCTCGGCGGCGGTGATGATCTGCTGCCTGAACAGCGCCGCCGATCTTGCAGCCTGCGACTCTGCCACGCCCAGCGCAGCCTCGGCGCTCACCAACTGGGCCTCCACCTCAGGCGCCTGGATACGGGCGAGCACCTGGCCCTCGCGCACTGCGTCGCCCTCCTGGACGTTCACCGCCGAGATCACTCCAGCCAACTGGCTGTTGACGCCGATGGTTCGAAGTGGCTCCACCACGCCGGTCGCGCTCACCGACCGTGCTGCCGAGCCCCTGGCCACCACCGTGACGGTAACGGGAACGACCTGAGGACCACGGCGCCCCCCCGGCTGCGCCGTCTGTGTCGCCGGAGGCTCTGCACCGCTGCAGGCAGCGGAGAGAGCGGCAACAGTCAACACGGCCACGGACAGGCCCGTGCGGCGCCTGGCACCTCGCGGTGCGAGGGGATCACGATGGAAAAACATCAGAGACGGATGAGAGTGCGTGCGAAAAAGCGCCGGGCCAACTGGCGGCGACGCTCAGGAGCGGCTATGGCGGGCACAGCCGCCACGGGATCAGGCTGGTCTTGCCCGCTCTTCATACGATTCAACGCGCCAGTCGTTCCCTCTGTTGACCGGCGGTCCACTGTCGGCTCCGGTTCGGGTGACGTTCGGAATGGCTGGCGACCATCGCCGTCACCGTCGTCAACGTCGTCCGTCACCCATCGCCATCGCCGTCGCTGGACGCCATGATTCCCGGTTGCGCGGCCCATCTCTCGCAAGGAAGCTTCGGCCCGACTCCAGACTCCCGTTCCACCCGCCCGATTCCCTCCCGGTGCCAGGCCCCTGCAGCGACCCGATGCCCGACTCCAGCCAGCCATGACAGCACCACCAGTGCCCATCAGCACGCCGAGGGTGGCGGTCGTCTTCAGCGGCCTTCTGCTCGCCCTGCTGCTGGCCGCGCTCGACTCGACCATCGTGGCCACGGCGCTCCCGACGATTGTCGGAGAACTTGGCGGGCTGGCCCACCTGTCCTGGGTCGTGTCGGCCTATCTGCTGGCGCAGACGGTCGTCACTCCGCTCTATGGCAAACTGGGCGATCTCCATGGCCGCAAGGGAGTCCTCCAGAGCGCCATCATCATCTTCCTGATCGGCTCGGCGCTCTGCGGCATGAGCCAGAACATGACCCAGCTCATCATCTTCCGCGCCATCCAGGGGTTGGGCGGCGGTGGGCTGACTGTGACGACCCAGGCCGTGGTGGGGGATATCGTGCCGCCGCGCGAGCGCGGTCGCTATCAGGGGATATTTGGCGGTGTGTTCGGCCTTTCCAGTATTGCTGGCCCGCTGGTGGGCGGCTACTTCACCACCCACCTGTCGTGGCGCTGGATCTTCTACGTCAACCTGCCGCTCGGCCTCCTGGCGCTGGTGGTGCTGGCAATCACGCTCCCGGCTACCAGCAGCAGGAAGCGGCACGCGATCGATTATGCTGGAGCCGGGCTGTTGGCGGTCGCGCTCAGCGGCATGGTCCTCCTGGCCGACCTCGGCGGCACGACCTATCCCTGGGATTCGGCGTTCATCGTTGGACTCGGCATGGTCGCGGTGGCGGCCACCTTCGCATTCCTGATCGTGGAACGTCGCGCCTCCGAGCCGGTGCTCCCCCTGGCACTGTTTCGCAACCGGTCGTTTGCCGTCGCCTCGGCGCTGGGCTTCATCGTCGGTTTCGCGCTGTTCGGGTCCGTCACGTACCTGCCGCTCTTCCTGCAGGTCGTGCAGGGGTCGTCACCCACTGCCTCGGGGCTCCAGATGCTGCCCATGATGGGAGGGATGCTCGTAACGTCGATTGTTTCGGGGCAGCTCATAAGCCGCAGCGGTCGCTACAAGCGGTACCCCATCGCCGGTACGGCGGTGATGACCCTCGGCCTCCTTCTGCTCTCGCGACTGAGCACGCAGTCGACCCTGCCGGCGGCACTGGCGGCGATGCTCGTTCTGGGCCTGGGGCTGGGACTGGTGATGCAGGTGCTGGTGATCGCCGTCCAGAATGCGGTGGACTACAAGGATCTCGGCGTCGCCACCTCCGGTGCCATGCTCTTCCGGCTGATCGGGGGTTCATTCGGTACCGCCGCGCTGGGAGCGATCTTTGCCTCACGGCTGGCCGCGCAGTTGCGCGATACGCTCCCCGTCGAGGTGCTGGCTACCAGCGGCACCTCGGCGGCAATGAGTCCTGACTCGCTCGCCCTCCTGCCGGATGGACTGAGGAGCATCTATGCGATGGCGTTCAGCGACTCACTCGGAACCGTCTTCCTGGTTGCCACCTTCGTCGCGATGGTGGGCTTTGCGGTGGCGTGGCTGTTGCCCGAGCGGCCACTGCGGGAGACCGTGGCGGCCGCTGCCGGCGGGGACGTGGGTGGCGAACTGGCCGATGCCTTCGCCATGCCCACCGCCCCCGATTCGGACTCGCAGTTGCTGCGTGGTCTGCGCGTGCTGGCCGATCGCGACGTGCAACGTGCCCACATTGCCCATATCGTGGCGCGGGCCGGCCTGCAGCTCTCGCCCGCGGCAGCCTGGCTCCTGTTGAAGCTGGGCCGGGGTACGGCGATGGACATCGAAGCGTTGGCGACAAGGCACCACCTGGATGCGGCGCGCCTGCAGGCAGGTCTGGACGAGCTGCTTGCCGAGGGCAGGGTGGTGGAGCGTGGCAGCACGGACGATCACCAGGAGCACGAACTGAGCGAGGAGGGGAGCGCCGCCCTGACTCTCCTGGCCACTGCGCGGCGTGAGCGCCTGGCAGAACTGTTCAGCGACTGGCCGGCCGAGCGTCACGAGGAACTGGCAGCCGCGCTGCGTCGCCTGGCCCGTGAACTCGTACCGCGCGGTGCTGCTGGCGACCAGGGCTGATCCTGCGCGTGCCGGGCGCAGGGTCTGCCGCTAACGAGTGGCAGCTCCGCACCCATCCACCGCACGCGCATCATTCCAGCAGCAGCGTCGTGCCGCTGTTGTCAGAGGTGCGTCTGACCAGGGCCAGCAGGGGGATGAGAGCAAGGATGAGGAGAGCGGTCAGGACGTAGATGTGCGAGTAGGCGATGACACTCGCCTGGGCCAGGATCTGACGGTCCATCACGGCGAGGGCGCGCTGGTGTGCGGTCCAGCTGTCGGCGCCACGGGCAATGAAGCCCTGGGTGAGCATGGCGAGCCTGTTCACGGTGTCGGGCTCTCCGGCAACCACGTGGTCACCCAGCACTGCCCGGATCTGCGCGGTGTAGTGAGCAAGCATGGTCGCGATGCCGGCAATGCCCAGCGATCCACCGAGTTGTCGGAAGAAATTGTACAATCCGGTCCCCCCGGCCAGCTCACGGCGAGGCAGGTCTGCCAGTGTCATCGTGGTGAGCGGGACGAACATGAAACCCAGGCCGAGTCCCCTCAGGATGAGTGGCCAGAAGAAGTCCCAATGACCGCTCTCCCCGGTTATGCGCGACAACTGCCACATAGCCGTTGCGAAGCATAGCGCGCCGGCAGTGATCAGTACGCGGGCGTCCATGCGTCGGGTGAGCTGTCCGGCAGCGAGCATGGAGGCTGCCGTGGCCAGCGCACCGGGAAGGAGAATGATCCCCGTCTGCTGCGCGGTCATGCGGAGGTTGCCCTGCAGGAAGACTGGCAACGTGAAGACGGACGCGTACAGTCCCACGCCCATGACGACGCCGAGCACCGTACCCACCCACATGGGCCGGTGGCGGAGCACCCGGAAATCGATCACGGGAAAGTCCGTGGTCATTTCCCGCCATACGAGGGCCGCACCGCCCACGACGGCGGTCAGGGCGAGACCGGTGATGAAGCGCGAGTGGAACCAGTCATCACGCTGGCCGTGCTCCAGCAGGTACTGCAGGGCACCGACGCTGACGACGAGCAGCGCGATTCCCAGGTAATCCATCCGGCCCGGCTTGCGCTGATTGGCCGAGTCGTGGACGAAGGTGAAGATCATGGCTGCGGCCAGGAGGCCGAGCGGGACGTTGATGTAGAAGATCCAGGGCCAGCCGTAGCTGTCGGTGAGCCAGCCGCCCAACGTGGGACCTATGGTGGGCCCGACCATCACCCCGAGACCGAAGAGGGCCATGGCCGTTCCCGCCTCTTCCTTGGGAAAGGATTCGAACAATACCGCCTGGGAGACCGTCATCAGGGCGCCGCCGCCCACTCCCTGGACGATGCGCCAGAAGATGAGCATCGCCAGCGATCGCGAGGCGCCGCACATGAATGACGACGCCGTGAAGATGAGGATCGAGCTGACGAAGTAGCGCTTGCGCCCGAAGACATCGCCCAGCCAGCCCGTGAGCGGGATGACGATCACGCTGGCGAGTATGTAGCCAGTCGAGACCCAGGCGATCTCGTCCAGGCTGGCGCCGAGGTTCCCCATCATCTCGGGGAGGGCGACGTTGACGATGGAGCTGTCGATCACCTGCAGCAGCGCGGCAAGGACGACCGCGAAGGCGATCACATAGCGATGGCTGTCTCCGCGCTCCGGCTGGGCGCGGACGGCTGCGGTGGGTACGGCGAGGGAGGGCGCTGACATTCGGGTGTGCGGAGCTGACCTGATGTCCGGCGGGCAGGTGATTATCGGGCGTGTGGATGCACGATAACACCAGTATCAACCCTGCCCGTGGACGCTCCCTGCATCCTGTCAGGCGTAGCGCCCATGGCGATCAGCCCACCTTTCCACCACGCATCCGGTGTGCCGGATGTCCGGCAGGCGCCGTCCCTGCAGGATCGACGCCCCTCCTGCCTCCGGGATCAGCGTCGCTTGCCGCCGTTCGCCGTGGCCGCAGGCTGGGCCACCGCCACGTCGCCGGCGGCGATGGGCACCGAAGCGTTGACGAGTCGCACCACACGGGCCGTAGCGAGTCGCGCATCCGCGCTCGAGACCTGTACCTCACCCACCACGACCTTCTCCCACCCGAGATGCTCCCCGGTTGTCGGGTGAGTGATCTCGCGCGCCTTGCGGAAGACGACGAAGCTGTCACCAACCTTCACACCACGTGATGCTCCGGCGTCCATGAAAACCGTGCCGTCGTCCGCCTGTACCACCAGGCCCACCAGCGGGAACGCTTCCGAGAGGCGCACAGCGACCTTCTCCAGCGCGTCACGAGCGGCGTCCACGTCGAGAGCGTCGTAATCGGATCGTCCGCTCACCACCTCACCCTTCGCCGTCGTCACCACCTTCGCCTCTGCAGAGCCCTGGGCCGTCTCCGAGATCACCACCTGACCGGTGCTGGCGTCCACCGCGCGGATGTCCACCGAGACCTCGCTCCGCATCAGGTCGTACGCGAACCTGTCCACCTTCTGGTGAGTGGCCGAGGTCACGAGCCCGAACACCACGAGCTCGGCGTTGATCAACTTGCCCAACTGGAGCGCCGTGCTGGAGACGTCTGTCAGGCCTTCCTTCTGCAACTTCTGCTCGGACAGTACGGCATCCAGTCGATCTCGCTCCACGACGCCGAAACGCCCGGCCTTGACGAGCTCCGTGATGAGGATGTCGGACATCCGGAATCGCAGATGCTCCTCCACCAGCGGACCACCGCTGAACTCCATCACGGCGACGCTGACCGTGGGCGCGACCGACCTGTCCAGCTTGGCGAAATAGCTATCGGACCACCCGGAGGGGATCTGGAGCGCCGCGCCTCCCTTCTGCGCGCGAACCGGCGACGCGGTCGCACATGCGAGCAGCGCAATCACGAGGGAGAGCCACACGATGCGCGAGCGGTCGGGCGAGAGGGTGATCTGTGCGGGCATGGTCAATCCTCCGCGCTGAGTAGCTGGAATCCGTGCGCGAGCACCACCAGCGACTCGAGCAGGCTGCTTCCCTCGCCAGGGATCGCGGACAGTTGCCTGATGCTGCGGTTGACGCTGAAGCCCATCTGCGGCGCCTCGAATATGTCGAAGTTGTCGGGTATTCGCCGCGTGAGGTCACGGCCGGTACTCAGGAGTTCGGGCGCCGCCTGTACGGACGCGCGGACCACCGGAACGGTGGCGGCGAGCAACGCACTCATGGCCAGGAAGTAGAGCTTTTCATCGGTGCTCAACTCGTCGCGCTTCTTGGCTGCCTTGAGTACGGCGAGTGATTGCTCCGTGGTCCATTCGGTGCTGTCGGCTTCCTGGGTGAGCGCCACCACCTCCTCATGGAGCGAGGCCACGGCGGCCTTGCTCCGGGCGAATCGCTTCAACTGGTCCGTGGCCTCGGTCACGAGCCGGTTGCCGTAGTAGAAGCCGCCGTAAGCGACGGCGGCGCGACGGAAGAACTGGTCATAGGACGACTGACCGGTGATTCCGTAGCCGATGCCGGCCGTCGCCATGTAGTCCATGGGAGAATTGGTGGCCAGCTCGGCCAACTGTCGATCCAGGTCCCAGAGCGTCAGCTTCTGCTCCGCTCGCGACTTCTTCTGCGCCTGGGCTGGCTGCGCGGCAAGGGTCACGAGAAGGACCGTCGCGGTCGCGATGGTCGGGATCGGAGCCGCTGAGGTCGCCGTGGCCAGTCCGGACATGGTTACGGTTGACACCACGCCGCCGAGGAGGAGAAGTCGGTTGCCGACCCGGGAGAGTCGTGCTGTCGGAAATGCACTCATGGGACCTTCCTGAAAGAACGTCGGCGACTGACTGGACTCTCGCCTGAAGGGCCTTCGCCGCACCAGTGCCGGACGGTGCGCGGCAACAGTGAAAGATAACCAAAGTTCGCCGGCTGCGAATCGAGGAACCGACGAGGGCCAGGGCGAACATCACGGCCACGCCATGGAGGAAGTGCCAGGCGGCAGGGCAGTATCCGTGAAGAGGGCCGCACCTGGGCCCCTGGCGGCAATGATCCCGATCAGGACTTCACCTGAGTGTCCTTCTTGCCGAGTCCGGCGCCAACGAGGCGGACGAGCGGTCGCACGCCGTAGCGCGGTGCGCCGAACAGGAGGCCAAGTGCGAGGCCGGCGCCCGAGCTGTAGATGCGCCAGAAGAGAAGGGCGCGTCCGGCATCGTCGTTACCCACGGCAGCCGCCCCGGCCAGGAATCCGGCGTCCATCACTCCCGCGCCAGCCGGTGTGGGAACCGCAACCTGACCATACACCAGGGTGAAGGAGGCCAGCCAGAGAGTGCCCCAGCCGGGAGGGTCGGTCAGGAGCTGGGCGAGCACGGGCAGGATCGCCACGCGGGCCATGACGTTCACCACGCTTAGCGGTATGGCCAGTAGCTGTGCGTGGAGTGGCACCTGACGGACCAGCTTCCACATGTTGCTCAACCGTTGACCGAGGGAAGGTTTCCCGCTGCGCCCGACGTCGTCTTGAGTGCCATTGCCACCATCGCGACCGCCGATCCAGCGCCAGCGCCAACGCCACCGGGAGTGCCAGAGCATGGCTGCGACAACGAGGAGGATCCCGGCGAGCACTCCCCAACGCCAGACAACCTCGCCGGCGCTCCTGACGATCCCGCCCAACAGGGCCGGCCATTCGGGGACGGCGGCGATCACGAGGAAGACGCCACAGACCGCCACGGTCGCATAGGTGATCGCCGCCTCCACACTCAACGCGACCAGCGTCGCCTCCAGCGGCACCCCGTCGTAGACCAGGGCCAGCACGCGAGCTGGCTGACCCGCCACGCGTAGCGGCGTGAGCGTCGCCGCGGCATCACCGAAGGAATTTATGACGAACGATCTCCAGAACGTCAGCGGGTGCCCCACCCCGTGGACCACGAGCTGCGTGCGCCAGGAACGCGCCACGAGGTCCGCCAACACGAGGGCGATACAGATGAGGTGTGGAGCGAGCGTCATCCAGCACCCGGCGTCTTCGCCAGGCTGCCGGCACCTTCATCGACGCGCTGTCGCAACCAGTTCAGGAATGACGGATGGCGCTCCAGCGGCCACTGCCCGTGCCAGTCGGGCACGACAGGAAGGGCCGGCGCCACCCCGTGCCTCGCGCCGAGGGCCCAGCGGACGCTGACGGATCCCGCCATGGCGGGCGTCACTTGGTGAAACGAGGCTGTCAGGGCTGGTGGATCCGGCGTCGATGTCTTGGCCATTGGTGTGAACATAGCAGCGGGCGACGCCTGCCTGCCGCGTGCATGAGGGTGGTGACGGCCGGGGGGGCCGCTCGTCCGGTTGGGGATGGGAATCACAGGTTGATCGAGGCCCTGACAGGCCCATGTGGCCCCGGGGAAGCCTTCATATATGCCACCGCAAGTCACCCAGTTGTCGAGGGGTCCATGAGCGCGCACAACTCGTCGTTCCACGACGCGGCTTCGACGACGACCGGGGTCAAGCCGATAGTACTCGATGAAGAGGCCGCCGACGAGTGGCCACTTTACCGGGCCAGCTTCGCGCGCTCCATAAAGACCCGGTTCGTGATAGTCGCGGTGAGCCTCAGCATCTGGCTCGTCGGATTCGCCGGCGGCGTCGTCCATGCACCTCTGGTTCTGCTCGTCCTGCTTCCAGCCGTCACCTTGCTGGCGAACCAGCTGGCGCGCGCGATCTACCGTCGGGAGCTACTCGCCCTCTGGCACCTCACGGCGTTCCTGCTCTTCGATGCAGCCCTCATAGGCGCCAATGTCGTCGCGCTTGGTGCGCTGGGTTACCTGGGCGGTCCGTTCTACATCGTGGCCGCAACGGCCTACGGGCTGAGTCTGCCGCTGGCCGCCCGGGACCAGATGGTGGCGGGGTGCATCATCTACCCGTTCGCACGGTTCACTGGCCTCCTCCTCGTTGGCCTCGAGCCCTCGTTCGGTCTGCTCGGGATGGAGACGGCCGCGCTGGCCGGCCTCGGATGGCTCGCCATTCAGGGACCGGTCCGCTCCACCTTCCGGATCCGGCGCGCCCGCCATGGGCTTCAGTCGCTCGAGCTTGGCGACTACTCGGTGCGCCTGCCCACACGTGCCCTGGATGACCTGGGCCTGCTGGCCGTGAGCTTCAACAGGACGGCCGAAACGCTCGGGGCTACCGTCGCCTCCCTCCGGTCAGAGATCAGCGAGCGGGAGCGCGTGGAGGCGGAACTTGCCTTTCAGGCCTTCCACGACGCCCTCACCGGTCTCGCCAACAGGGCCCTCTTTCGCGACCGGGTCACCCACGCGCTGGCGCGCGACAGCCGTCGCGAGGGTGGTGTGGCCGTGCTGTTCCTCGACCTCGACAACTTCAAGCTGGTCAACGACAGCATGGGCCATGCAGAAGGCGACCGTCTGCTGACAGTGACGGCCGGTCGGCTCCTGAATGCCACTCGTGGCGGCGATACGGTGGCCAGGATGGGCGGCGATGAGTTCGCCGTACTACTGGAGAACGTTCACACCGACGAAGCAGTACTCACGGTTACCGAGCGTATCCTGAGCTCGCTCTCCTACCCGATTGCGCTCAACGATCGGGATGTACAGGTCGGGGTGAGCATCGGCATCGCCCGCGCCCGCCTGGAGGACAACGCGGAAGAGCTGCTTCGCAACGCCGACGTGGCGATGTACAGCGCCAAGCAGGGCGGCAAGGGCAGGTACGAACTGTTCGCGCCGGAGATGTACGACGAGATGATCGACCGGATGGAACTGGAGGCCGACCTGGACCGGGCCATGACGCGTGAAGAGTTCCGTCTCGTCTACCAGCCCATCGTCGAACTGTCATCCGGGGCTGTCACCGGTGTGGAGACCCTGCTCCGTTGGGAGCATCCGCATCGAGGTACAGTGCCGCCAATGGTCTTCATACCGGTCGCCGAGACCACCGGGTTGATAATCGAGCTGGGTCGATGGGTCCTCCTCGAGGCCTGTCGGCAGGGCGCAGGCTGGGTTGCCGCACGCTCGGCAGGCTCCGACTGCACGGAACAGGGAGACAACGGTTCCGCAGGGCGCCGCACCACTGGTGAGGTCGGAGCTGCGATGCCGCCCCAAATGGCGATGTCCCCCGGCCCTCTTTCCATCACGGTGAATGTCTCCGGTCATCAACTCCAGCATGACGAGTTCATCTCACATGTGACGGACGCCCTGACCAGCTCCGGGTTGCCTCCCTCCTGTCTCGTGCTCGAGATAACGGAGAGCGTCATCATGCAGGACACCGACTGGATGCTCCAGCGGCTGCATGACCTGAAGGGCCTCGGTGTTCGTCTGGCAATCGACGATTTCGGCACGGGCTATTCGTCGCTCGGATTCCTGCAGAAGTTTCCTGTCGACATCCTGAAGATCGACAAGGCGTTCATCGACAGCGTTGCCCATGGAGGACAGCATGCGGCCCTCGCGCGAACCATCCTGGCGCTCGGCGACATGCTCTCCCTGCGCTGCGTCGCCGAGGGAATCGAGGACGCTGACCAGCGTCACCACCTGCTCAGCCTGGGCTGTGAGATGGGCCAGGGATACCTGTTTGCCCGCCCGCTGCAGCCGGACGAGATCGGGCGACTGCTTGATACTGGCTCGCGCTCCAGCGTCCCCGTGAGTCCGGGACCGGATGGTCCCTTCCAGGCAATAGTCGGCAGGCGAGTTAAGGAAGGTTCGGCGCCTGCCGATACTGTCGATTGAAGCCATTCCACACACGACTCACTCTTCAGAGGAATCGACCTCAATGCAGCGCATTCGCACGCGCCACGAAGGCCGTGGCCTCCTGTTCGGCCTTGTCTTCGCCGCTTCCGCGTTCATCGCCGTACCAGCCATTGCCGGAGCCCAGGACAAGGTCTACGCCGCCGACGAGCTCACGACGAAGCCCAAGGTGGAGTCCATGACCCGCACCGCCCAGCTCGTCCAGCGTTCCTACCCGGACAAGCTGAAGTCGGCGGGCGTGGACGGTACGGTTCAGGTCCAGTTCATCATCGGCGTCGATGGTAAGGTCGATGCCAGCAGCATCGAGATCGTGGCGGCGACCGTCCCCGCCCTGGGTGAGGCCGCCAGGTCGGTGGCCGCGAAGCTCGAGTTCGAGCCTGGCAAGGTGAACAACAGCCCCGTCAGGACCCGTGTCCTGCTGCCGATCGTCTACAAGGCGCGGTGACTTCGTGCGGCGAGCGGAGTAGTGACGCTCGCCGCACGAGTCTCGTCTCCCTGACGGCGTCGAGCCCTGGCCCGGCGCCGTCCTGCCTCTCGCACCTGCTTCCCATTTCTCAGGATTGGAACCGTGGATCGTCTGAACCAGAGCCTCCGCAGCAAGCTGCTCATCCTCTTCACGCTGGTCGCGGTGTTGCCACTCACTGCTGCCACCGTACTGGCCGTACGCAACTCGCGCAGCACCGTGGAGCAGCAGGTGGGCTCCGCTCAGGCACAGATCGCCAGCGAGGTGGCTCGCTGGCTGGATCGCGTCGTCTATGAGCGTACGCTCGAGCTCCAGGGAGCCGTCGCAGGCGGGGAGATGGCTGCCGCGGCGATAGGCATGGGCGACTCGGCCTCCACTCGCGCGGCACTCGCCAGCCTGAAGCAGCGCTCGGACCTCATTGCCGCTGTGCGTCTCTACGACGAGGCCGGCTCGCTCATCGCCGCCAGCAGCGATGCGGCATTCGCGGATGGGGAGAGTGGTGTCGGTGCAGTCTGGTTCAATGGCGGCATGGATAGCACGAAGGTCTACGTGGGTCCGGTGGAACGCTCCGCCGACAAGCAACTGATCGTGCGCCTCTCCGACGCCGTTCGTACGCCCACCGGAAGCGTGCTGGGTATGCTGGTCGTGGACCTGGATTGGGCCAGGGTCGGGGAGCAGGCCTTCACACCGGTGGAGAAGGCGTATCGCGATCAGGGCGCGACCTCCGCGCGCGCATACCTGATGGATTCCGCTGGTGTCGTCGTCGCTGCGACTGATGACGCCGACGTGATGGCGCAGAAGGACGACCAGCCAGCCATACTGGCGGCGTTGCGGGGTCGCACGAACGTCGCCATCACTCATGACTTTCTTGGCACCGATGCGCTGGTGGCGTTCGCGCCAGTAGAGAACCAGCAGCTCGGCAGTCGTTACGCCGGCATCCTGGGCGGGCGCGGCTCCGTGGTGGTAGCCCAGAGCGCTTCCGACGCGTTCGCCGATGCGGACAGCCTGCGCAACCTCCTCATCCTCGTCTCGCTGCTGGTGGCCGGCGCGGTCGCGATTGCTGCCTGGTTCCTCGCCTCGCAGGTGGCAAACCCGCTCACCGAAGCGGCAAGGTTGGCCGAGAGCCTCGCGGTTGGCGATACATCGATGGAGATCCGCCAGTTGAAGGGCGCCGACGAGCGCGTCCGCCTGAACAGCGCCCTCCGCAACCTGCTCTCCTATATGCGCGAATTGACCGACGCATCGGAGAAGGTGGCTGCCGGGGATATGCACATAGCTCTCACTCCCAAGAGTGAGCGCGACGAACTCTCCCGGGCGTTCATCACGGTCGCCAGGGTGAACGCGGAGCTGATCGACAGCGTCGGCGGCATCACCCGTGGCGCGCTGGAAGGAGAGCTCACGACCCGCGGCGATGCGTCGCGCTTCGAGGGCTCGTACCGTGAACTGGTGGAAGGTGTCAACCGGACCATGGACGCCGTGGTGCAGCCCATCGACGAGGCCACCAGAGTTCTGGAGAGACTGGCTGACCGGGATCTCACGGCACGCATGACGGGCAGCTACAAGGGCGACCACGCGAAGATCAAGGAGGCGCTCAACTCGGCTGTCCAGAACCTCGACGTTGCTCTCGGCGAGGTATGGGCTACCGCAGAACAGGTGGCCGCCGCATCCAACCAGATCGGTACCGGAAGCCACGCTCTGGCGGAAGGAGCCAACTCGCAGGCAAGCACGCTTGAGGAGGTTTCCTCCAGCCTGCAGGAACTGACCAGCCGCACCCGGCAGAACGCTGACAACGCGCAGACCGCCCGCAGTCTGGCCGACGAGGCGCGGACGAGTGCGGAGACGGGCACGACGAGCATGGGACGCCTGCAGGACGCCATGGGGCGCATCAAGCAGTCCAGCGATGCGACGGCAAAGATCGTCAAGACGATCGATGAGATCGCCTTCCAGACGAATCTGCTGGCGCTGAACGCGGCTGTCGAGGCGGCGCGTGCCGGCGAGGCCGGGCGTGGCTTCGCGGTGGTCGCCGAGGAGGTGCGAGCACTGGCGCTCCGCAGTGCTGAAGCAGCCAAGAACACCGCGGCGATGATCGAGGAGGCAGTCCAGAACGCCGAGGGCGGCGTGGTCATCAACAGCGAGGTCCTTCGCCAGCTTGGCGACATCAACACGCGGATCTCGAAGGTGCGCGAGGTGATGGGTGAGATTGCCAGCGCCTCGGAAGAGCAGAGCAGCGGGGTGGAGCAGATCACTGTTGCGGTCGAGCAGATGAACGGTGTCACCCAGCAGGTGGCGGCGAACTCGCAGGAGTCCGCGGCTACCGCCCAGCAGCTTGCCGGGCAGGCCGACATGCTGCGGCAGACCCTGGCCGGCTTCGCGATCTCCGAGGAGGGACAGGCCGAGACGGCCAGCCGTTCCAGCGGCCAGGCACAGCAGCGCCCGCAGCAGCGTCAGCAGCAGCGTCAGCAGCAGCGTCAGCAGGCCGGTGCGGCGCGGCGGCGCGAGTCGGCGCAGCCAGCCCGGAGTGCCCAGGTGCGCGGCGGGAAGCCGGGCGCCGCGAAGGTGCATGGCGATCACAAGTCGCATCCGGCGCCAGCCGCTCGCAGGAAAGCCCGGAACGGCAACGGGAACGGCAATGGGAACGGCAAGCACGACGGGCACGGGGCAGTCGCCATACTGGATCCGTCAATGGTCATCCCGTTCGACGAGGATGACGACGCCGAGGTGCTCGGACAGTTCTGAGCTGGCGCCAGTCAGGCCAGGCGAAGCGGGCCGCGCGAGATCCAGTCTCGCGCGGCCCGCTTCACGTTCACTCGGTCACGCTTCCGATCTCAGCCGGCCGCCGGTACGATCAGCGTCTGGCCCGAACGGATACGAGTGGAGGAGAGATTGTTCATGGCCCGGAGCTTCTTCACCGTCGTGCCGTAGCGGCGGGCGAGGTGCGAGAGAGTATCGCCTGCGCGAACCCGGTAGCGCATGGTGCTGACAGTGCGTACGCTGGCGGCATGCACGCCCGGGGCGGCGTCCTGTCCCTTGCCGGCGCCGGCGGAAGACTCGTTGCTCGCGATCCGTGCCGGCTGCACACCGCTGAGGTAGCCGGCATACGGCTGCGGGAAGATTGCCAGGTGGAAGTGCACCGGATGGCGCTCCTCGGTGACCTCGAGTACCCCGGCCTTTTCGAGGTCGGTGAGGGTCTTGCGCAGCCAGGTGAGGCAACGGCCGGATGGCCTTCGCAGGTCCACCGCCATGCCCGTGGGATGCACGGAATTCTCCGAGCTGTTCACCGGCTGGCGCGAGGCAGGGCGGACGGCGCTCGTCACGACCAGTTGCTCGCCACAAGCCGAGCGGTACTGGGATGAGAGTCGCTCGACGAATACCCGCGTTGAAGCGAGGACGTAAGGGTACGAGACGTCGTGCAGGGCGAAGTCGGAGTCGGGCTTCAACTCCTCCAGCCGCCCCTCATCGACTGCTTCGCGGATCGACTTGGCAGTCTCGTGGAATGTCAACTCGTGATCCTGCGCCTGGCGGTACATGCGCTCCACGCTCGCCCTGGAACCGCGAAGCAGCGTCGCCTGGGTCTGGGCCTGTACAGGCTGAGCGAGTGCAGCGCTGCCGACGATGCCGCCACCAATGATGGCGGCCACGCGGACCACGTTGCGAGAGATGATCCTGCCGGGAAGAATGGACACGATCTGGTCGGGCTGATGACGAAGCGAGTGCCCGCCCGTCGCACTTCACACGCGACGGCGCGGCTGCCGAATGGCCAGCAGACGTCGCCTGGCCTCAGTCGACAAGGTAAGGCGATCGAGGAGGATGTAAACAGTCCGGCGACAATGTGATGTCGCCGGACCGTCGCGAACTCTCAATGCCAGGGTGCGTGAATCACCGCGGTGGCGGTGCTGGCGGGGTTGCCGGCGGCACAACCGTTCCGGCCGAAGTCGGGCGAGCCAGTTGCCGCAATACCGAGCCCAGTTGCTCCAACTCCGCCCCGTAAGTGGCCCAGTCGCCGTCCCGCTGCGCGCGCACGGCGCGGTCGTAGTGATCCAGCGCGGATCGGGTAAGACCGGTGGGAAGCGTTGGTGCGGCAGGCGCGCCGGTCACGGCTGGTGCTGTTTCCGGGCTGGGGTGCAGTTCGGAGACGACCGTCGTGCCGGCCGGGATCTCACCGGTGCTGTCGCCGAAGAGCGCGTCCAGCGCCTGGTCGAGCCCGTCGGCCATCACCACCTGGTTCTGGTAAGCCACGACGACCCGCTTCAGCTCGGGGATGCGCCCACCCTGCGCCCTCAGGTAGATGGGCTGCACGTAGAGAAGCGCGGCCTCGATGGGGATCACCAGGAGTTCGCCCCTTATCACTTCCGACCCCCGCTGGTCCCAGAGGGTCAATTGACGCGCGATCTCGGTGTCCTGGTTGATCCGGTTGACGACCTGCGTCGGTCCGAAGACGAGGCTCTGTTTCGGGAAGCGGTAGGCCACCAGCTCGCCGTAGTGATCTCCATCGCTACGGCCCACGATCCAGGCCGCGAGGTTGTCCTTCTGACGCGGCGTGTAGGGTGTCATGAACAGGAACTCGGCCTGATCCTCATCTGGCAGGCGCATGATCATGCGCCTCATGAAGAGGTCAGGCCGATCACCGGTGCGCCCCATGGCCGGGATCTGCCACTCGTCCTCCCGATGGTAGAACTCCTCCGCGTCATCCATGTGGAATACCCGATAGATATCCGTCTGGATGCGATACATGTCCTCCGGGTAGCGGAGGTGCGCACGGAGGTTGGGGGACATCTCGTCCAGCGGCCGGAGTAGCGCGGGAAAGGCGGCAGCGTAGGCGCGAATTATGGGATCGGTGGGATCGGAGATGTAGGCCTTGACCGTGCCATCGTAGGCGCTGATGACGATCTTGAGGCTGTTGCGCATGTAGTTCACGCCGGTGCGCATCGGCTGGGCGTAGGGATACCGGCTGGTCGTGGTGTAGGCGTCGAGGATCCACTGCAGCGCGCCAGCGCTATCGACCACCATGTACGGATCCCCGTCGAGCGTGACAAAGGGAAGTGCGGCGGCGGCGCGCTCGCGCACATTGCGGCGGTAGAGTACCCGGCTGTCGGCCGTGATGTCGTTGGTGAGGAAGAGCTTCAGCGACCCGAAGCGAACGGCCAGGATGGCTCTGCGCCACATGCCGGCCACGGACACGCCACCCGAGCCTTCGTAACGGGTGAAGACGTTCGCCTCGCCCGATGGGTAGTCGAACTCCTTCTGGTTGGTGCGCACGAGCACGTAGTCATTCGTCAACTCACCGAAATAGATCTGCGGCTGCGTGACGTGCAGGTCGACCGAGGAGACCGGTGGCAGGTCCTTGATGAAGAGTACCGGCAGCCCTTCGGACGTCACCTCGTTCACAGGGCCGAGCGTGAGCCCCATGCCATGGGTGAAGGTGAGGTGCTGGTTGATGAAGGAGCGCGTCGGGAGGGCAGCGGAATTGAGCTCGCGCGGGCTCAGCAGCACCTGCCGGTACTTGCCGTTGATCCAGTAACGGTCGTCGTCGACAGTGATGAAGTCGTAGTAGGTCCGGATCTCCTGCAACTGACCGAAGGTCTGGAGCAATGGCTCCTTGTCCCACAGCCGAACGTTGTCCAGCGTGGATGCATTCCGGTCGAGGTCGGCGCGGGTGAGGCTCGCCTCACCGGTGATGTCGCGCGTCGTCACCTTGTCCAGTCCCCAGGCGCGACGTGTGAAGTCGATGTGATGGGTGAGCTGGGGAGTTTCCTTGATGAGCTCGTTCGGGGCAACGACCAGCCGCTGCAGTGCTGCCGGCCAGACGACGCCGGCGAGAAGCCAGATGACCAGATATCCGGCAGTCGAGAGCGCCGCGAACCAGACCACGGTTCGGCGCCACGCACCGACCGCGATCACGATCGCCGCCACCAGTGCCACCACCGCCTGTATCCTGAGCGCCGGCAACGTCGCTGTCAGGTCGGTGTGGCTGGCGCCCATGAGCGGACCGGTATCGGAGTAGAGCAGGCCCGGGATGCGGACGAACCAGAGCTGGAGCGCGGTGAGCAGAAAGAAGGCGGAGAGCAGGATACCCAGGTGCCACTGGGCCATGGGCTCCACACGCACGTGGCGTGGCGCGAGAACGATGTCACCCCGCAGCCAGTAGACCGGTACGAGGAGGAAGATCGAGATCACGACCAGCGAGACGAGCACCCCGAGCACCGTCGCCAGCACCGGCAGCGTGAAGACGTAGAAGCCGATGTCGCGCTGGAAGATCGGGTCGGTGACGCCGAACGGATTCCGGTTGATGAAGGCCAGCACGTCGAGCCAGCTCGGTGCGATGGAGACGGCAACGAGGAAGGCGATACCGAGCGAGACAGGCAGGGCCAGGCGACGCAACAACGCGGTGACGTCGAGGTGTGGTGCGGCTGGTGAGAGCCTCACGACCACCGGGTCGGGGACCATTCCGCGCTGGGCAAGGCGCAGGTTGTAGAAGAGCAGCGCGAAAGTGACCAGGCCGGCGCCGAAGAAGAGCCCCAACTTGAGCAGTACCTCGGTCCGGAATACAGCCTGGTAGCCGATCTCGCCGAACCAGTACCAATCCGTGGACAGCCGGATCATGTTGGGTACCAGTATCAGCGCCAGGACAACGGCGACTATGACGAGCGGGGCGGTGCGACGTGACGGCGTTTGCAACGTCCAACTCCTGAGTTCGACGATGAGAGGGGTAGACCAGAACTGTACCCTGCGGCGCCTTGGGCGTCGAGGGCAGCTGCCTGCCGCAGGCTGGCGCGGCACCGTTCCTGATCGCCGGTGACTTGACGAATCTGGTTGATACGCAATAACTTGCAGTGTTGTGTCAGCGCTCGCTGGCAGCTGCTCAATCACTCACAGAGGATACATGGCGAAAGAGGAAGCGATCGAGCTCGAAGGCACGGTCAGTGAAGTGTTACCCAATGCCACATTCCGCGTGCTCGTCACCAACGGACACGACGTTCTGGCGACGATGGCCGGCAAGATGCGCCGGCATCGTATACGAGTGCTTGCGGGAGACCGTGTGACCCTCGAAGTATCGCCGTACGACCTGTCGCGCGGTCGCATCACCTTCCGTCACAAGTCCTGACCGTCCGTCGGCGGCCCGGATCGCTGCGTCAGCGCCTGCCCGCTTCGATGAGGACCGCTCGCCGTCGCGCGTCTGACATCCGCCAACGGCAGCCATTCCGAGGCATCATGCTCGTCCGTATCTCCGGGCAGTGGTGAGGATGGCCATGGCGGACACCTGTCATCGCTGGTCGAGCTGTCCCGCGCTCCCCGCGATGCAAGTCGCTGGATGATCATCCTCGGCTTCGGCCTGGCTGCCCTCATCGGGATCTCCCTGGGCCTACTGGGCGGCGGCGGCTCCATACTCACCGTCCCGATCTTCGTCTACGTCCTTGGTTTCGGCGCCAAGCCGGCCATAGCGATGACACTTCCAGTGGTTGGCACGACGAGCTTCATTGGCGCGCTGAGTCACTGGCGAGAGGGCAATCTGGACCTGCGGGTGGCGCTCCTCTTTGGCGCGGTAGCCATGATCGGCGCATTCGTCGGCGCACGGCTGGCGCACTTCCTGTCTGGCGCCGAGCAACTGGCCATACTGGGTGTGGTGATGCTTGCTGCCGCGGTGTCCATGCTTCGGGGTCGGCCCGAAGGTGATGCTTCTCTACCCCGGCGGCCGTTTGTCGTCATCCTCGCAGCAGCGGTTGCGGTTGGCCTTCTCACCGGGCTGGTAGGCATTGGCGGCGGCTTCCTTGCCGTTCCGGCCCTCGTGCTCCTTGTCCGCACGCCCATCAAGCAGGCCGTCGGAACTTCCCTTCTCGTGATTGCCATGAACTCGGCCGCCGGGTTTGCCGGTTACGTTGGACAGGTGGCGATTCCGTGGGGATTCCTGACCGGCTTCACGGCCATGGCAACGGTCGGTGTCCTGATCGGGACAAGAATGGTGCGCCATGTCTCGCAACAGCAATTGCGACGCGCTTTCGCCGTCTTCCTCTTTGCAATGGCCTTCTTCGTTCTGTACCAGAACCGGGCGGTGTTCCGCCATTCGGGTGCAACGCCACGCGCGAGCTCCAACGCACCTGACAGCACCGCCACCGCGATCCTGATCTGACCGGACACACCAGGGAGGTACGCTCCAATGTTGCTCAGGCGATTCTACGATGATGGGTTGGCCCAGGCGAGTTTCATGCTCGGTTGCCAGGCGACGGGCGAGGCGCTGATAGTGGATGCCAACCGCGATGTCGACCAGTACGTCGAAGCGGCCGCCGCTGAGGGCCTTCGCATCACCCACATCACGGAGACGCACATCCATGCGGACTTCGTGAGTGGGTCGCGTGAACTGGCACACCGTACGGGAGGCACGCTCCATCTCTCCGCGGAGGGCGGCGAGGAATGGCAGTACGCCTTTCCCACGGCACAGGAGAAGGAGGCCGGCGTGCAGGCAGTGCTCCTCCGGGACGGTGACAGTTTCAAGGTGGGTAACGTGAAGGTCGACGTCATGGCCACTCCGGGCCACACGCCGGAGCATGTGACCTTCCTCATCACGGACACCGCCGGCGCCGACAAGCCCATGGGAGCGTTCACCGGCGACTTCATATTCGTGGGCGACGTCGGACGCCCCGACCTGCTGGAGCGTGCGGCCGGCGTCGCCGACAACATGGAGGCGAGCGCGCGCACGCTCTTCCATTCGCTGCGTCGATTCATGGAACTGCCCGACTGGATCCAGTTGTGGCCGGGGCATGGCGCCGGCTCGGCGTGCGGCAAGTCCCTCGGTGCCGTGCCGCAGTCGACCCTGGGTTACGAGAAGCAATTCAACTGGGGCCTGGGCGTGACCGACGAGGAGGAATTCGTCCAGATGGTGCTGGCGGGCCAGCCGGAGCCACCACGCTACTTTGCCCAGATGAAGCGCATCAACCGCGAAGGTCCCAGGGTACTGGGAGCGGTGATCGAGCCGCCCCTGCTGCCAGGGTCGCAACTTCCCGACCTTCTGGCGAAGGGCGCCCTGGTCGTCGACCTGCGACCGGCGGCGGCGTTCGCTACCCGACATGTACCCGGCACCCTGAACATCCCGTTCAACAGGTCATTCGCCACCTGGGCAGGATGGCTCATTCCGTACGACCGCGATTTCTACCTCCTCCTTCCCGACGGAGAAGGCCCGGGCGCAGCCAACCACGACCTGGCCCTCATAGGCCTGGACCGGTTGGCCGGCTACTTCCACGCCGACGCGCTCCAGAGCTGGGTGGCCGCCGGCCGCACCCTGGAAGGAGTGGCGCAACTGTCGGTGGACGAACTGGCGGGGCTGATGGCCGACGGCGCGGTCGAGCGTGGCGACCTGGCCGTGGTGGATGTGCGCGGGGCGTCGGAATGGGAGGATGGACACCTGCCGGGAGTAGCGAACGTACCGGTGGGATACCTTACCGACCATCTGGATGAACTTCCGCGTGATCGTGTGCTGGTGGTTCATTGCCAGAGCGGTGCGCGCTCGTCGATCGCCGCCAGTCTGTTGCGTCGGGCCGGCTTCGAGAACGTGGTGAATCTCACCGACGGGTACATCGCCTGGCGCGACGCCGGAAATCCGGTTGAACAGGACGGAGCCGGGTCGCTGACCGACAGCGCCGGCGCCGGCTGAACCGTTCCGGGTACATGTCTCACTCCAAGCCGATCTCCATGCCGAACACAATGTCTGAGTCGCCCTCCACACGTCAGCGACGGCTGCCTCTGCTCGTCACGTCGTTCCTGCTGCTGGCGGGATCAGGAGCGCTGGTCGCCCAGTCCCCCGCGTCGTCGGTTGTGTCCGCGCGTCCTGCGCCGTCCGAGCCGGTCGCGAAGTTGTTCGAGATGGTGCGCAGCGAGTTTGACGGCGACCGCGCCAAGCAGACCGTGGCTTACGTGGAGCAGCGCTGGCGTGTGCCGGGCAACACGGGATTCGATGAGAGCATCCACTATGTAGCGGATCGGTTGCGCGAGGCCGGCTACGTGCCGGAGGATTCCGCGCCGCCGGGTGCGCGGCTCACCTACCGGGTGGAGAGTCGCCCGATGACCCGTGATACCTGGGAACCGGAGGATGCTTCCCTGACGATCGTGGGCCAGGCCAGACCTCTGCTCCGCTGGGCCACCAATCGCAACATGCTGACGATCAACTCGGCAAGCACGCCGGCCGAGGGGGTGGAAGCGGAAGTGGTGGATGTGGGTCAGGGGCGACCGGAGGACTTCGCCAATCGCGACGTGCGCGGAAAGATCGCCTTCGCCGATGGAGGGGGCCGGATCGGAGGCATCTACAGCGAGGCGGTGGGCAAGCACGGCGCCATTGGCGTGCTCTCCTACTCCATGCCGGCCTACACTCGTCCGGAGGTCAATCAGACGTCCATCCAGTTCTCCAGCATACCCGCCGGCAACGACGGATGGGGTATCCTGCTGAGCTATGCCGCACGCGAGGAACTGCGCCGGGCAATGGCCGCCGGCCCGGTGCGCGTGCGGGTGATGACGAAGGCCCGCTCCTGGCGCGCCAACGAGTTGACAGTGATCGCGGATGTGCACGGGGACAGGGAACCGGACGAGCGGTTCGTGCTGAGTGCTCACGTCCAGGAGCCGGGGGCGAACGACAACGCGAGCGGTGTCGGCGCCCAGACCGAGATTGCCCGCGTGCTGGCGAAGCTGGTGAGTGAGGGGCGGGTGTCACCCGCACGGACGATCACGATGCTCTGGGGCGACGAGATCAAGTCGACGCGCGACTACCTGGCCGCCGACAGTGTACGCACCAGTGGCGTGAGGTGGGGAATGAGCCTCGACATGGTCGGCGAGGACACGGACAGGACCGGAGGCACCTTCCTGATCGAGAAGATGCCGGACCCGTCGGCGGTCTGGACGCGCGGTGATGATCGTCACAGTGAGTGGGGTGGGCGTCCGCTCAGGATCGAGGACATCAGGCCGCACTACTTCAACGACCTCGTCCTGTCACGTGCGCTGGACCAGTCCGCGGCAACCGGGTGGGTGGTGCGCACCAACCCGTTCGAGGGCGGCAGCGACCACACGCCGTTCCTCACCGCCGGCAAGCCCGGGCTGCTCCTCTGGCACTTCACCGACCAGTTCTACCATACCGACCGCGACAGGCTGGAGATGGTCTCGCCGCAGTCGCTGAAGAATGTGGGAACGACGGCGCTCGTGACCGCGCTCGAACTGACCACGGCCAGCGGCCCGATGGCGCGGAGCGTGGTCGGGGACATCGAGCGCGCGGCGCTGGAGCGGCTGGCCGTGGAGGAGGCGCTCAGCCGGGCTGCCGTTGCCGCCGGAAAGCCGCGAGCCGAGGAGGAGTTGATCCTGCGGACGTGGACCAGATACTATGTGGACGCACTGGCAGCAACCGAAGACGTGCAGCTTGGCGGCAGCGATGAGGGCACCAGGGCGGCCATAGCCGCAGCGGTGGCGAAGGTGGAAGCGCGCGGCGCGGCGGCGCTGGGCTCGCTGGGGCGCTGATCGGAGCGAGCCAGTCGCTGTCTGGCGGAGGGTTCAACGGGCGCGCTGGCCAGGGTATTGGTCAGGGCGCCGCGAGGAATGCTGGTCGGCGTGGTGGTCACGGCGCCGCTGCCCGCAAACTGGTCAGAGCGCTGGCACGTGTTGCTCATCATCCATCATCACCCGGCTGAGCGGCCGGCGGAGCTTGGAGCGCACCCGCACTAGCAGGAGCACCGCCACCGAGCCGAGTCCGGCCACGAGACCCCACCAGAGACCGGCCGGTCCGGCAGGGGTACGGAAGGCCAGAAACAGACTGACCGGCGTGCCCACGAGCCAGAACCCGAGCAGGATCACGATGAGCGGCGTCCGGGTATCTCCGGCGCCGCGAAGCACGCCCGCGCTCACGGCCTGCAGCCCGTCGGCCACCTGGAAGACTCCAGCGATGGGGATGAGCAGGGCAGCCAGGGCGAGTACCTGGGGGTCGGTGGTGTAGAGTCGGGCGAGGGCGCGCGGGGCGACGAGGAAGATCATCGCGCTCAGGCACATGAAACCAGCTCCCCACAGTAACGCCGCACCGGCGGCTCGTCGCGCCGCGAGCGCGTCGCCGGCGCCTATGGCGTGACCTACCATCACTGCCGCCGCGGCCCCGACCGCCAGCGGTACCATGAAGGTCAGCGATGCCAGGTTGATGGCCACCTGGTGAGCCGCTACCTGGATCGTGCCAAAGGTGCCCATGAGCAGCCCGATGGCCCCGAAAGCAGCCGACTCCAGTAGCTGCTGCAGTCCGACCGGAGTCCCGAGCCGGAGCATGCGACCCAGTGGGCGGATCGCCACCGAGTCGCCGCGCAATGGACGCAGGTAGGGGCGCAGGATGGGCCACGCGGTAACGATGATCGCCGCCACCGCCAGCCAACGGCTCACCGTGCTCGCCCACGCCGAGCCGATCGCGCCCAGGGCCGGCGACCCCAGATGGCCGAATATCAGCACCCAGTTGAAGAACACGTTGACCAGGTTGGCGGCGATGATCGTGATCACGATCGGGCGCGTGCGACGCATGGCCTGCAGCGACTGTCGAAAAACGCCAAAGGCGAAGAAGGCAGGAAGTCCGGGGATGCAGATGCGGGCATAGGCAGCAGCGTCGGGGATGATCTCCACCGGCTGACGCGCCAGGTGCAGCGCTGGCTCGGCGGAAAGGAGCGCCGTTCCCACCAGCAGGCTCAGGAAGACGCTGAGAACCAGGCCTCGCTGGAGTGCCCGGGCGATCCCCCGTTCGTCGTCAGCACCCACTGCCTGCGACACGATCGGGTCCAGCGCCAACAGCGTCCCCAGGCCGAACATGGAGAGCACGAAGAAGTAGAGGTTCCCGATGGCCACCGAAGCCAGGGCTTCCGCCGAGACGCGGCCCACCATGATCGTGTCCACAACGCCCATCAGCATGATGCCCACCTGCACCACGATGACCGGCATGGCCAACTGTCCCATCGCGCGCAGTTCGGCTCGGGTGGGCATCGCGCCGTTGGCAGGCTGGCGGTCAGGATTTGTGGCGTCGGGACGGGCGGGCATTCGAAGGCGACTGGGTTGAGGGCAGACTGCTGAACTGTGGCAGGCGAGGTAACGTAACAGGGGAGCCGACAGCTCCATTGCGGAACCAGCGACGGCCTGCCACGTAGGGTGGGTAGTATCCGACCTTCTTTCACCACCATCCTCCAACCAGATCCCGTGCCCGAGTCACCGAATCCGTTCCGCGAGTACTGGCGTGCCAGCCGCGCCCCGCGCTACAGTCTCATCTTCGCGTTGCCGCTCTTCCTGTCCTACGAGCTGCTCGCCGCCACGGTGGGATCGGTGCACCAGGTTCGCAACGGCGCCGATGCCATCATGCGCGCGCTGGTGGATTCCATAGCCGGACAGTGGGGACCGTTGATCTTCGGCGCGACGCTGATAGGCGGCAGCCTATGGCTGGTGATGCGCGACAGGAGACGGAGCGGTACGCCCATCCGTGGCTCGGTGTTCGTTGGAATGTCGGTGGAATCGGTACTGCTGGCGTCAATCTTCGGCACGGCAGTATCGCTGGTCACGACACAACTGCTCGGGCCACTCCTCGCCATCTCGGCCGCGTCCCAGGTCGCCTCGCTGGGGGTGGGCGAACGCCTCATGCTGTCGCTGGGAGCGGGGCTCTACGAGGAGCTGCTCTTTCGCGTCGTGCTGGTGACCGGAATCGCGCTGCTGGCTCGCAAGGTAGGCGGGATGGGACATCGGGGGGCGAACGCCATTGCTGTCGTGGTCGCCGCGCTCCTCTTCTCGGCCGCGCATTACATCGGCGTGTACGGAGACCCGCTGGAGCTGGGATCCTTCACCTTCCGCTTCATCGCCGGACTCTTCTTCAGCGCCCTCTACGTGCTGCGTGGTTTCGGGATCACGGCCTGGACCCACGCGCTCTACGACGTATTCCTGCTGGTGCTCTGAGCGCCGGGCCGGTCGGCAACGGTTCCGGTCGCCGCCGGAATGTCACCCTCGAATGGCTCCATGTGGACGAGGACGCCTTCCACGCTCTCCACGGCGTCGCGGATGGCCCACTTGACGCGACCGCTCAGCTCGTGCGCATCGTGCAGCGACATCAGCGGGTCGGCCTGGACATGGATGTCGACGTAGTAGCTGAGACCGGTCTTGCGGACGATGAGTTTCTCGATCGCGCAGACGTCAGGTACGGCCCGCGCCACCCGGCTCACGCGCTCGATGATGTCGCTGTGCGGAGCGCGGTCCATGAGGTCGGCCACAGCCGGCTGCATCACGCGCACTCCGTTGACGGCGATGACCACCGATGCGAACAAGGCTGCCCAGGCGTCGGCCGACTCCCAGCCCGGGCCACCGATGAGGGCGATGCTGATGCCGACGAAAGCTGCCGATGAGGTGATGGCGTCGCTGCGGTGGTGCCAGGCGTCGGCCTTGACCGCGGTACTATCGACCTCCGTTCCGATGTCCAGCACTCGCCGGAAGAGGAACTCCTTGAGCACTATGACGAGGATCAGCACGATCAGGGTGAAGGGCGCCGGCGCGTGCTGGGGTGTGATGATCTCGCGCACCGAATCGATGGCGATCGAGACGGCGGCGCCGATGAGTATCAGCCCTACCGCCGCGCCGGCCAGGGCTTCAGCCTTGCCGTAGCCGAACGGGTAGCTCTCGTCGGCCGAGCGGGAGGCTATCCGGAGGCCGCCCCAGACGATGAGCGAGGAGAAGACGTCTGCCGTCGACTCGATCGCGTCAGCAATGAGCGCGTAGGAATTGCCCAACACTCCGGCGACGAGCTTGACGATGGCCAGCGCGGCGTTGACGAGCAGGCCGACCTGGGTGGATCGAATGCCGCGTCGGATGCCTCTGGCCATGTGAGAGCGGGCTGTAGGGAAGACCCGTCCGGCCATTGTCTGGCTGGCCGAGCGAGCCGATCGCCCCGTGTGGGGGGGCAACGAGCACAATCTGGTAGCTTGCCGGGCGCGCAGGTAGGGGAATCGAGGAGCGAATTGGCGCCGCTGGTGGCTCCATTCCTCGGCACAGGTGTACAATAAAGTGGACAGTACGCCGTCTGGCTCAGCAGACGACCAGACTGTGGCCAGCCGTGTGTTGCCGGGGGCGCAATCGGGCCCGTCGCTTGCGTCCCGGATATGACGCCATCAGGGAGAATGCAGATGAGTGGCGACGCCTCGCCCGCCACGTATCTTCAATATCGGTGATGTTACTCGCCGCGCGCCCCGCAGGAGGTATCCAATGAGAGGAAGACAGACGTTACGCAGCGGGATGGCGGTGATGTTGCTCGCCTCGGTAGCTGCCTGCATCGGTCCGCAACCGCGACTCTCCTCGACGCCCGCGTCGTGGACGCCGCTGGAAGCCACCATCTTCCCGCCGTATTACGGCCAGGTGCCGTTCAGGGTGAACAAGCCGGCTCATGTGGCCCTGTTCGAGATCCTGCCCGGTCGGGGCGTGAGCCTGCTCTATCCCACCGGAGGCAGTGGTTTCACCCAGGTATCCGAGAACTGGGTGCCACTCCAGTACAACTCCCAGCGCTGGCTGTACGCGTCCAACAACTGGAGCGATCCGCCTGCCGGGCAGTGGTCCGGTTTCGACTACGGCTACGGGATGGGTTTCGGTCCGGTGGACATGCGCGGAATGGCCGCGACGTCGGCCCCACGCTACCTCTTCCTCATCGCTTCCGAAGAGCCAATAGAGATCAGCCAGTTTCAGCACAACCTGGCGTCCCTGCGTCAGTTCCTCGGCTTCCAGCAGTACTCGTCGTACCAGCCGTACAGCATCATGGAGAAGCTCGCCTACGCCCTCGTACCCTATGCGAGCGACGAGAGCTGGGTGACCGATGTCTTCGTGGACTGGGGGTACGATTGGGGCTACGGTTACACGTCGGGCACCTCGGCGGCCGCGGCAACCTGGGTCGCCATGCGTTGCGCCGACGGCTCGATCGGGATGGCGCGGTTCATCCCCGGCTGGGGCTACGACATGATGACGTGCTCACCGTGGGTGAGCGGCCAGCAGACGCCGCCACCGGTCGACTCGACCGCGCATCCGGAAAGTCGCGGGCGCACCGGTACCGCGGGCCCGGATGCGGAGGGGCGGAGCAGGACTGGTGGCGCGTCAGCCCGGCCGCAGCTACATGCTCCGGAGCAGTCGGCGGAGACACGCAGTCGCATCGCGCAGCTTCGTGAAGATGCCGCGCGGACCCAGTTCAACGAACTGTTGAACCAGCAGGTGCGGCAGGGTGTGGAGTTGCGCCATCGTGCCGATCAGCTCCTCGGCCGTGGTCCCGGCGGGTCCATGGGGTCTGGCGCCAACGGCAGCGCCGGACGCCAGTCCGGTGCGAGCGGTAACAGCCCCCGGTCCCGTTCGTCGGACCCTGGCTCGCCAGCCAACTCGCGGCGCGCCGGCGCGGCGAGCTCGGAGCCGCGCAGCCGCTCGGGCAGCGCCCAGTTTCCGCGTACGAGCACCGAGGCTCGGCCTTCCTCGTCGCCGCCACCGCGGTCACGGGAGCCCAGTTCGCCGCCATCGCCGCCGGCCACTCCGCCGCCGGCATCGCCGCCACGTTCCCGGCCACCCGCCTGACGGCATTCCTCAGGCGACGGGGATAGCGAGGCGTTGGCCACCGTACGTCGACGGGGCGCCCGACCATCTCGAGGTCGGGCGCCCCGTCCACATCAGGACCGGCGAGACGGAGCCCGCAAGCATCCGAATGCTCCGTTCACGGCCGGTCTCGAAACGCTCACAGCCGGTCACGAAAGCGGTGGATGTCGCGCCGCTCCTTCTTCGATGGCCTACCCTTGTCGTGCATGAAGTCGTGCGAGATTCCGCGCATCTGGATCGCCAGTCGCTCCCGTGCGGCAATGCTCGCCGCGGTCTCCTCGTAGAGCAGGGCCGCCTCGCTCGCCGGGCCACGCCTGGACGAGAGGGCACGGACCACCACCTCATGCTCGTAGGGACCCTGCCGCACGCGCACGGTGTCGCCCGGCTGGAGGGCCCGGGCGCGTTTGGCGCGCTCGCCGTTCACGTCCACCTTGCCGCCCGTGATCGCGTCGGCGGCGAGCGAGCGGGTCTTGAAGAAACGGGCCGCCCAGAGCCATTTATCCAGGCGGAGTCGGTCCTTGTCGGCGGGGCTTTCCATGTCCGTACCCTAGATCACCGGCGCCACTTCCTGCAAGTGTGGGTGCTCCATGACGACCAGAGGTGAGAGATCAGGTGATGACCGTGACGTCCTGGTCGTGGGGGCTGGAGTGGCCGGCCTCAGTTGTGCCGTCCAACTGGGCCGGGCAGGCCTGCGCGTGACGGTGATCGAGGCGCGCGATCGGCTGGGCGGACGGATCCATACCGTGCGACCGCCCGATTGCCCGCTCCCGGTCGAACTGGGTGCCGAGTTCGTGCACGGTACCCCGCCGGAACTACTCGCCTTGCTGGACGGGGCAGAGCTGGAGCGCCGGCCAGCGTTCGGGTCGCCGTGGTGTACTTCGAGCAACGGCCTCCGTCCCGCTCGCTGGGAGGAGGGCGAGACTGACAGTCTGTTCGACGCACTGGACGCTCATCGCACTCCCGATAGAACGGTCGACGCCTTCCTTGAGGAGTGGACGCGCGCACACCGGGAGCAGGCCACGGCGGTGTCTGGCGCGCGGGATTTCGTCGCGGGCTTTCACGCTGCCGATCCGGCGCTGATGGGAGAACATGCGCTGGCCCACGAGACGGCAGCCGCTCAGGCGGAAGGTGGCGAGGCGACCGTACGGATCCCGGCTGGCTACGATCGTCTCGTCGAGCTGCTGCGCAGCCAGCTGGTGTCGGGGGTGGATGTGCGGACTGGTACAGCGGCGACGGCGATCGACTGGCGCCCCGGCCACGTCAGGATCTCCACGCAGGTTGGCGACAACAGCGCCCGCAGAGGGAGTGCGGTGCCGCCGCAACTGGAAGCCGCCAGGGCAGTGCTCACCCTCCCCATCGGCGTACTGCGTGCGAGGACTGCCGACGGTGGTGTGCGTCCCGATCCCATGCCGCCCACGCACGAACAGGCACTGGAACGACTCTACATGGGTCAGGCGCGGCGGATTGTCATGCAGTTCCGGGAAGCTCTCTGGACGCAGGCCGGCTTGCGGGCGCCGGGCGTGGCCGCATCGCTCGAGACGATGGGCTTCCTGCAGAGTCCAGCTGAACGGATAGCGGTCTGGTGGACGGCCGCGCCGCTGGGTGTCCCTCTGATAACGGGTTGGATGGGCGGCCCCCGGGCCGAAGCGTACGTGGGAAGCGCGGATGGCGAGGTCCTGGCGCTGGCACTGGATTCGCTCGCCGGTGCGCTCCGCCTCCCCCGCCAGTTGCTCGCTGATGAATTGGTGAGAGCCTCGACGTACGACTGGGGTGCTGACCGCTGGGCCCGTGGTGCGTACAGCTACGCCGGCCTGGATGGCATGGAGGCGCGGCGGGCCCTCGCGCGACCAGTTGAAGACACTCTCTACTGGGCTGGCGAGGCGACGCACTGGAGCGGTTCGGCTGGCACTGTGCACGGTGCGCTAGCCAGCGGAGCGCGTGCGGCGCGGGAGCTGTTGCAGAGCCTGGAACGGTGACAACGCCGCTCCAGGCTTCACCTCGAACACTACTTCTCAGGTAGCAACGATACGAGCACGTACTGCCTGTCGTCCAGGTAGCGCCGCGCAGCCGCGCGGACGGCAGACGGCGTCAGGGCGTCCACGTAGCTCCGTTCGCTGGCGATGTCGGCCAGGGGCAGGCCCTGTCGGTCATAGCTCAGGATCTGGCCGAGCCAGTAGCCATTCTGCTCGAGCCCTGTCTCCAGGTTGCGGCGCATGATTTCCTGAACCTTGCCCAGCTCCTCGGTAGTCGGCTCTGTTTTCTTGAGGCTGTCGATCTCGGCGAACACGGCGTCGGTGAGTTCCTGCACCCGCGACGGATCCGAGCCAAAGGCTATCGAGACGAGGAACTCCGCGCGCGGCTCGCGAGCCAGCGAACTGCTCACGCTGGCGCCATACGTGCCGCCAAGTTCCTCGCGCAACTTGTCGCGCAGTCGCATGTCGAGCACCTGTGCCATGGCCCCCATGGCGTACCGCTCGGCCAGGTCGGTGCGATCGGCGTCGCCGTGAAAGACGAGGCGGGTATCGGCCTTGTTCTCCACGCCGCGATGCAACTCCCGGCGCACGATACCAGCGGGCGCGCGCACACCCACGTCACGCCAACTCTCCACCCTTCCGGTGGATGGAAGGCTGGCCAACCATCGCTCCACGAGTGGTCGCAACGTGGTGGTGTCCACATTACCAACGATGGCGAAGGTGAAGTCGCCAGCGTTGGCGAAGCGGTCGCGGTAGAAGTCCAGCGCCGTGTCCAGATCCAACTGGGCAAAGCGCTCGGGCGTCATCGGTTGTGCCCGGGGATCGTGGTTGGTGAGGGTGACCTGCAAGGTGTCGGTGAGGACCGATGACGGGTCCCGGTCGCGATTCTCCAGGTAGGATCTGGCGCGGGCCTGGAAGGACTGGAAGGCGGCAGTATCCCGGCGTGGTTCGGTGAAGAAGAGGTGCACGAGCTGGAAGAGCGTTTCCAGGTCCTGCGGGGACGCGCTGCCCGAGATGCCTTCTTCCACCTGGCCAATGCTCGGGGTCACGCTGACCGCCTTGCCCGAGAGTGCCTTCTCCAGTTGCACCTGATCGAAGGCACCGACGCCCCCGAGCAACGCTGCCGTTGCACCCATGGAGGCCGAGAGGAAGGTGGAATCGGGGGCGAGCGAATTGCCGCCCGGACTGGACGCGGCGAGGAGAACCTGATCGTCCTTGAAACGAGTCGGCTTCACCAGCACGCGTACGCCGTTGGAGAGCCGCCACTCGGTGACTGCCGAAACGCTGTCGGTGCTGCTCGCCAGCACGCGGCCGGGCTTGGGTACCGTAGCCACCAGGGGGACGTCGGCGATGTCGTCCACGTAGGGCGTGATCCCGGCCGACCGCACCTGATCGAAAACGGCCAGCAGCGCTGCCTCGTCGGGAATGCGTACCGCATCATTGGATGGCGCGCTCACCAGCACCACGCGGTTGCTGTCGGTGATGAAGTCCCGGGCGAGCGCGTTCACCTCATCGATGGCAATGGTGGGCACGAAACGTTGGTGCAGCGTCCAGGCATCGCTGGTGGAGAGATATGGCTCGTCGTCCAGCGCGGCGTTGACGTACTCGCTCGCGTAGGCGGCGGAGACGGTCTTCGCGCGCTCCGCGTACACCAGCTCCATGCCTCTCAGCAGATCGCTCCGCGCCCGATCCAGCTCCGACGGGAGAAAGCCATATCGCTCCACCCTGGCCGCTTCCACGAGCAGTGCTCGAAGGCCGTCCAGCACACCGGTGTCGGCTACCGCGGCGCTCAACGAGTAGGCATCCTTGGCGCGCACGAACCGGCCCTTGCTCGAGCCGGCGCCCAGGAATGGTGCCCCCGGGCGCTGCGCGACCTCGTACAGGCGCGCGTTCAGCATCTGCTCATAGAGCGCCTCCACCAACTGCCGCCGGTAGTCGCCAACCGTCTGGAGCGGTGCCGGATCGCGCTTGTAGATCAGGCTCACCGAAGTGCTCGTGGCTTCCGTGTCGCGCACGATGGAGACGAGTGTCTCGGCGTGGCCGGGCACCGTGGTGAGTGGGCGGGGGAGTACCGTGCCGGAATCATGGAGGACGCTGAAACGGCGGCGGATCTCTGCCTCCATCCGCGCCGGATCCACGTCGCCGACGGCCACCACGGTCATCAGTTCCGGACGGTACCAGGTGGTATAGAAGGCACGCAGCTCGGCGACGGTGGCGTGGCGAACGACGGAGGTGTCTCCGATGGGCAATCGCCGCGCGTAGCGCGAGCCCTGGAACAGGACGGGCAGTTGGGCGTCCCGCAGGCGCGCGCCAGCCCCCTGTCCCTGACGCCACTCCTCGATCACCACAGGGCGTTCGCGTTCCACCTCCAGCGAGTCGAAGGTGATGGCATGTGCCCAGTCGCCCAGGATCTCGATGCCTCGAGCGAGCGCTTCCGGTCGGTCGCTGGGCAGGGTCAACGTATAGACGGTCTCGTCAAAGCCGGTGTAGGCGTTCAGGTCCGCCCCGAACCGCATGCCCACACTCTCCAGGTAGCTGACTATGGCCTGCCTGGCGAAGCGCTTGGTGCCATTGAACGCCATGTGCTCAACGAAGTGCGCCAGGCCGCGCTGGTGTTCGTCCTCCAGCACGGAGCCCACGTCCACCGCCAGCCGTAGTTCCAGACGATGCTCCGGCCGGGTATTCCGGCGCACGTAGTAGCGGAGTCCGTTCTCCAGGCGGCCGGCCCGTACGTCGCCGTCCAGCGGCAGCGCGGCGTCGAGCGGCGTGGAGAAGAGGAGTGCATCCTCGCTGCTCCCGGCGCGTTCGATGGTATCCAGCGCGACGAGCGATCCGCTGTCGACCACGGTGGCAGGTAGCGTGGTGCGTGCGCCTGGCGGCCGTTGGGCGGTGGCTGCGACAGAGGGAAGTACCAGAATGGCGAAGAGCGCTGCGCGCGCCCGGAGTGCGATCGGGAACATCGGGGATCGGAACAGGGAGGGACTACTGATGGCCAGCCCGCAGTCGGGCGGCTTCAATCAAGGTCATCCATGGAGGCGTCGTCTGCATCACAGGCGACGGTAACGGATCCATCGAATGCGAAGTGCACGGTTACCTGCCATGGTCGACAGCAAACCGGACAGTCTTCCACGTATTGCTGCAGGCTGCCGCCACCGGGGTCCACCATGACCTCGCTCGGCTCGCCGCAGTAGGGGCACCAGATCTCCGCTGCGGTCTCCACCACGCCGTCGCCCAGGGGGAATTGCTCATCGAGGTCGTCGTCGAAGTCGTCGATCGGGTCTGATTCCCGATCGGATCCAACTGCCGACCAGTCCTCCTCTGCGCTGTCGCCGGTCGCACCGCTCTCGCCGCCCCGTGCGCCGGAGCGTGCCGACGGGGGAGTACCGGGCATGTCAGGGTGGTACGGGTCCTTGTCGCTCTGCATACGACATCGGTTTGAGAGACGGTCGGCGCCGCGCATCGACACCATGCCTGATCGATTGTACACCACGGTGCCCGTACGAGTTACGGTGGCCCGCTTGCCGGCGGCACGAGGGTGCAACGTCCAGGCCGCTCGCGGGTACTCCTGATGTACCGCCTGTTGCCATGTATTTGCGAGTGTCGGACGTGTGGCTGTGACCTCGCGAGGCTGCCTCGCCGGCGCCGCGCAGATGGTGCGCGTCTGCTACACTTCAGTTATCGGGCCAGGAAGCGCTCGCCAGTGCCTTCCCAAGGATGCCCTGGCCTGAATCGAGGACCTTCCGTTGCCTTGTTGGTCGCTGCGCCGTCAACCTCTCATGATGCACCTGCCCTGCACCGAACGCGTCGGAATGACCGCGTTGATCAGTTCGCGAATCGGATTCTGGCTTCCGCTCGCGATCCTTCTGGTGCTGGCAGGATGTCGACCCTCCGATGTGGGCCCCGAGACGGCGCGCGCGTTCAACGATGCCCGCGAGTTTCGCCTCACGCTCGTGGAAGGTGCCGCCCGTGCGCCGCTCACGGCCGGTGACTCGGCACGTCTGCTGGCGCTGGGCTACCTGGAGAGAACCCGTCTCGGACTGGGCAGCCCATTCCGGCTGGTGGACCTCATCCTGAACGATCCTCGACTTACCGAACCCGTGCGCACGAGAACGGCATGGGCGGTCCTGACCATGATCTACGACGGGGAGAGCTACGCGGTCGATCCGATCGCGCTCGATTCGCTCTTCGTGACGCCGGCGGCCAATGGTCCGGGATCGGCCGAGGAGCAGGAGCGGCGCATCGAACGCGCGGTGTTGGGTGCCGATACGCCGCGCGCGGGTGAACTCGCCGTCCGGCTCGCCTATGCAAATGCCGCCGCCGAGCGGCTGGTGCGGACGAGCGCCGTGATGACGGCGGCGCGTGCCGCTGCACAGGTTCGGGATCGGGCCACCGCCCAGGCAGATCTACTGTCTCTGCTCCGCGCTGCTCGCGAGGAGCGCCGGAGTGCGGTGCACATGGTACCCGAATGGCGACTGGCCAGGCGCTTCGCGGTGGAACAGCCCACGCTCGTTGCCCCGTTGCCGGAGGAAGAACGAAGCGCGGTGGCGGCAGTGCCGGCGCTCATGGCGGAACTGCGGAGCGCGGGGCTATCGCCACTTCGTGGGCTGGTGTCGCCTGTCCTCCCCGCCGTTCGGGCAGACTATCGCGACGGCGCGGACGGCGGACACAGGGAACGGCGCGAATCCTTGCTCACTCCCGCGGTCGCCCGCCGCCTGGGTGCACTGCCGCAATTGCGGGCGTTGCCACCGTCAGCGCCGGTCATCATCGCCCTCACCGCCTCGCGCGAGCGTATCCTCGGCGAGGGAGGCATGTCGTCCGTACTGCGGCAGGCCAGGCTCGGTTTCATCAATGAAACAGCGACCGAGGAGGAGCTGGTAGCCGCCTACGCAGCACTGGGTAGCCACGCTGGTCGCCAGGTTGCCGAGGCCACGCTCTGGGCAGCTTCCGGGCTGCGGACCAGCGCCCAGGAGCAACCCTGGTTTCCGGGTTCCGGGGGGCCCTCGGCCGACGAGCTGCGCCAGCGTTATGGCCTGGCCGTGGTGAGCTTCGATCGGGAGGTGCCGACGGAGTGGAGACCGTATTACCGCAGAATGCTGGCGACCGCGCTGGACGACATGCGTCGGATATTGCCCGATCTGTCGGTCGCTGGCCTGGGAGTCCACTTCAGTATGCGCGCGGTGGAATCGGCGTTGGCGGTACACGATCCGCGTACTCGCACAATCGTGCTCCCTCTGCGCACGGGCGCGGGCGCGATCGCGCACGAGCTGGCGCACGACCTGGACTGGCAGATGGCCGCCCGTACCCTGAAGCGGCGGGGTCAGTACAGCACCGATCAGGCAGTCCGCGAGCAGCGTGGCAGCCTGGCGCTGTCAGTGAGGGGGCTCACGGCGGCTACCCTCGAGGCGCCCGGTCCGGCCAACCAGTTCCAGCCGTCGCATTCCAGACGCCCCACGGAGGTGTTCGCCGCCAGCGCCGATTGGTTCGTTGCTGCGGCACTGGCTCGGGAGGGTCGATTGGATGGCTACCTCTCAGCCGTCCAGGACGACCTGCTCACAGGCTACGCGGCGGTGGCTGCACCGGACATGCACGGCCGGACGGGCGAGGCCACGCTCGCGGTGCTCAACGAGATGACATTCGTGCCGGAAGCGCTGGAGGCGTGGTTCCGTTCGCACTACGGACGCGAACGTCAGCCGACGGCGCTGGAACGGGCCCGGAGGGTGCTGGACGTGGACGCCATTCCGGCGATGCGCGACGTCGGCGGAAATGTCGCCCGGTCAGCGACTCTGTCATGGGAGGGTTCGGCCCGCGCGACGCTCACCACGCCATCGCTTCTCACCTCGCTCGACCAACCGCCTGATCCGTTCCAGCACTGGCCTGCCTGTATCGTGGAGGATCGGGACGACACGCCGCTGACGGTGGCGAGGCGCAACGCGGCCGGGCTGGCCGCCGAGTCGGTGGCCCGCCGGATGCTTGTGCGCCATCGCGGCAGGACAGTCGGGGACCCGATAGCCATGGCGCTTGCCGGCGCCCCGGTGGATCCGGCCAGGATGCAGGCCGAGCTACGCAAGCTCACCGATCTCGTCCTGGACCAGGTGGACGCAGCGGAACGGTCCCGGCGACCCGGCTGCTGAGCCGGCGTGCCCGGCGCTGGAGGGCATCGACGTGGGTGAGGGAGCGGCTCAATCAGCCACGCCCCAGTCGTAGAGCACGCTGTAGATGGCCCGGTTGCGGGTGACGATTCGCACGTAGTCACGAGTCTCGGTAAAGGGTATCCGCTCCACGAACAGTTCGGGGTCCGACGTGCCACCCTTCCGGACCCAGCGCGCCACTCGTGAACCGCCGGCATTGTACGCCGCCAGCACGTACTGGAGCTCATCGTACCGGGCCACGAGCGAAGCAAGGTGTGAGGTGCCCAGGCGCAGGTTGACGTCTGGCTGGTAGAGCAGGGCATCATGCCAGGGCGTCATGGCCAGCGTCCGGGCAATGGACCGACCGACGGCGGGCATCACCTGCATGAGCCCGCGCGCACCTGCCGGTGAGGTCGCAGAGGCAAGAAAGCTGGACTCCTGGCGGATGAGTGCCGCGACGAGCGCCGGGTCCAGTTCGCGATCGCGCGCCTCGGCCGCCAGCACGTCGCCGTGCACGATCGGATAGATGACGCGGTAGGTACGCAGGTCGCCCGGGGCGCCCCGGTCGAGTGCCCTGCGCCCGAGGGCTATGCCGGTGTTTGAGTTTCCACGGGCCTGGAACTCCTCCGCCGCACCCAGCATCGCCGCCGTGGAGCTGTCGGCGATGCTGACCAGACGGTCCCGCTCGCGAGACGCTTCCGGTCCCATTCCCATCGATTCGAGCAGGTCGACACGGGCGAAGAGGGTCGGCGCGACTGCCGAAGCCGGAGTGGCTGGCGGTGATGGTGCAGGGGCGGGCGCCCACCAGACGGTATCCAGCCGCGTAGCGGCGAGGACGGCATAATAGGAGAGAGGGTCGTCGGCGAGCACCTTTCGCCAGCGAGCCCTTGCGGTGGCGCTGTCTCCCGTGTTCGCCCACGCCCTGCCTGCCCAGTAGAGTGCGCCCATGGCGTCAGTGGATCGCGGGTATCGACTGGCCAGCGTATCCAGTTCGCGCGCTGCGACGAGTTGCTCGTTGCTGGCGATGGCGATCATGGCCGCCTGGAAACGGGCCCGCGACGCCATGGAGCTGGTGGGGTACCGGTCGGCGACATAACGGAACGTCTCGCGCGCGGCAGCGTCGCGGCCGTCGTCAGTGGCGAGGTCGGCCAGCAGGAAGAGCGCGCGCCCGATGGCCGCCGTATCCCCTGGATGCCGCTTCTCGATGCCCCGCAGGATGACGCGACTGGCAGAGACGCGGCCGTCGCGCAACAGAGCGACCGCCCGTTCATAGGCCGCGTTGGCGCCTTCCTTGTGGCCGGCTGGGATCGTGCCGAATGCGGTCGGCGCCTGAGCGTATCGCCCCAGCCGGAAGAGCAGCCGGGCGTGCGAGAGACGATCGTCGGGTAAGAGCGGGTTCTGGCTGGCGGCGCGAACGAAGGCATCATTCGCTGCCGTCAACGGTCCGCTTGTCGCCAGTGACCGGGCCACGGCCAGCGCCTCCGCACCGGTGAGGGGAGCGAAGCTCTGGCTCAGCTCGGTGGCGGCGGCACGGGCGACGGCGGAACCTCGTCGGTCCACCACCAGCCGGAGCAGTTGGCTCCTGATTGCCCGACGACTGCTGTCGTCGCGCGCCAGGCGGGCGCGCAGTCGGAGCGCCGCTACCGGCTCGCCAGCCAGCTCATAGGCGGTTGCAGCATCGGTGCTGTCTGCGGAGCGTTCGAGTGCCTGTGCCTCCACGAGGAGAACACGGCGACGCGCCAGCGTGTCGCCAACCCTGGCGTAGAGCGCCGCCCGCGCGGCGCTATCGGTTGTCACACCAGCGGCACGAAGGAGCAGCCAGTCGGCGGCCGAGGGCAGCAGCCGGGCGGCGTCGCTATATGCTGTTGCAGAGCTGTCCAGAACATCCCGGCGGTCGAGCGCCCGGGCGAGCAGGGTGAGGCGTACTCCGCGAACGCTGTCCGAGGCCGCCGTCGCCACGGCGCGCGCCGCGTGCCTGGTGGCTTCGATGTCGTCGTTCGTGGCCAGTGCTGCCCGGGTCAGCAACTCCCGTCCAGCGCCGTCGAATCGGTCATCCAGCCAGTTCTCATTCGTGAGGAGCTGGGTGACAACCGACCAGCCGAGCCATTGCGACGCAGCGGTGGCGGCCAGCAGGACGACTTCGGGAGTGCGTCGTGTCGACGACGTCAGCGCCGGTTCCAGCAGTCGAGTGGCCATGAACGGCCGACCCTGGTCCAATGCTGCCAGCGCCGCCTTGACCGCCGGGTCGTCGCTCCGCGCGAGTGCCGGGTTCGTCGCCCTCCCCGCGGACATCGTGCCGCCCTCGGCCGCGCTGTCGCAGGAAGCGGGACCGAGCACCAGGAGGAGCAGCAAGACCATGGACGCAATGCTGCCGGACAGGCCCCGCGCACGGGGCCCGCGCCGCTCACCGGGCAGGAATTCGCGGTCGTCACCGGCTGCCGACCAGTTGGCCCTTCCGGATCCGGTCTTGCGGAGGATAGTGGTGCCGTCGCAGCGTGCCGGCTGACCCCGGCACTGCTCGAGATGGCTGGACTGGTGGCGATGATGGCGATCGTGTGGTCGTCTCATGACATTCAGACTGGCAGATGACGGGCCACATGACCACCCCATCCACTCTTCCCACACCTCTGGACAGCTACTCATGACTCCTTCCCACACCGGCGCCGCCGGAACCGGATCATCGTCGGGCTCGCAATCGCCACAGTGGAGTGCTGTGACCCTGGGTTCCGGCGCATTGCCCCCAGCCGGTCCGTATTCGCCCGCCGTGCGCGCCGGCGCATTCGTCTTCGTCTCTGGCCAGGTGCCGCGCGACCCGCTTACCGGTGAACTGACAGGGGGTGGAGTAACCGAGCAGAGCGAGCGCGTCCTGTCCAACCTGGTGGCTGTCCTGGCAGCGGCCGGCGCAGGCCCGCAGCACGTGGTCTCGGTAACCGTCTACCTGGCCGACGAGCAGGACTGGGCCGAGTTCAATGAGGTGTACAAGTCCGTCTTCACCGCTCCGTACCCTTCGCGTACGGCGGTCGGCGCAAGGTTGCGCGGGATCCTGGTCGAGGTGAGCGCCGTGGCCTACGTCGGCGACGGCGTCGGATAACAGGCGACGGTGCGACAGCGCGTTCGCATGGTGCTATTATCAGTAAGGGATTCGCGAGTGGCCGCCCCGTGTCGGGGCGGCACGGAGTCGGGGCGGCGCCGCCCCGCTGCAGTCAACCGCTTACCGCTGAGTCCGTCACTCCACCAGGGGAGGTGCATGTGACACTCCCGCAGCTTCAGCCGACGGAACTCGACCTCGGGCGCGCCTGTCGCCTCTTCTGGCGAGCGGCTCGACTTCGGTGTCCCAACTGCGGCTGCTCGGGTATCTTCCGCACACCGATCGAGTTGCGCCCGGACTGCCCGGGTTGCGGCATGCAACTCGACCGCGGTGAATCCGATTATTTCCTCGGCGTATACATCGTGAACCTCGTCGCCGTGGAGTTCCTGTTCGCGATAGCCTTCGCGGGGGCCGTCATTGCTACATGGCCAACGCCACCGTGGACTCTGATCCAGTACACGAGCGCCGTGCTGATCGTACTGGGCGCCGTGGGCTGCTACCCGTTCTCGAAGGTGGTATGGATGGCCTTTGACGTGATGCTTCGACCGGTTTCCAGGGATGAGTTGCCGGGCCCGCTGCCGCCAGCGTTGCTGTCCGACGCCTACCATCCCGGCCCGCAGGTCTGATGAACCGACGAGTGCGTTCCAGGAATAGCCGGCTCACCTGGATCCTGGTTCTCGCCGTCGTCCTTGCCGGCGGCTGCGACACCATTCGTGACGCCGCCAGTGGCGGCTTCAACGGCGTGGAGCTGACCGACCTGAAGACGGCGCCAGAGATTTCCCTCGCCGACGCGGACGGGAATCTCTTCGAGCTGGGTGCCCAGCGCGGAAGGGTCGTGCTCCTCTTCTTCGGCTACACCCACTGTCCTGACATCTGCCCCACCACTCTCGCCGATTGGTCGCGGGTGCGCGCGGCACTCGGCGCCGACGCCGACAAGGTGCGCTTCGTCTTCGTGAGCGTGGATCCCGACCGTGACACGCCGGCGATATCGCAGGCCTACGCGACCCGATTCAATCCCGCGTTCATCGGCCTCACGGCCGATGACGCCACCATCGCCCGCCTGCGCAGTGGCCTGAACCTGGTTGCCCAGGTGGAGCAGGCCGACAGCAGCGGCGTCTATGGTGTTGCGCACAGCTCCCAGGTCTACCTGGTGGACCAGAAGGGAAGGTTGAGAATTCTCTATCCCTTCGGATCCACGGCTGGCGACATGCTGGGCGACATCCAGCGGCTGGTACGTTAGGCTGCCGACGTCCTGGGTGACGTGTGACGACGGGTGTGCCAGGCTGGCCATGCCTGGCGGTTGTCGTGCCAGGCACCCTTGGCGATCCTGATCGTCTCTCCCTGCCGCCTGACCGCCTGGGGTTGTACCGAGTGTCCGGCGTCCGGGAATGGAAGCCCTCAGACGTGGGCCGCCACCTCACGGACGAACAGTGCCAGGCCGTCCTCGCCAGGATAGCCGCGCAGCTCGAGGGATCGCCCGTCCGGGGCGGTGACCGTGCGAGCGAGCGGCGCCCCGAGCACCGTGCTGTTGAGGGCGAAGTCGATGGCTTCTCCCACCTCTGGCCAGAGTTCCACCAATGAGCGACCACTGGCCTCGTGGATGGAGTAACCCATGGCTTCGAGGGCTGCGCTGTTGGCATAGGCCAGGTTGCCCTGGCGGTCGAGCGCCACGAATGGCGACGGGGCAACGTCCAGAATGGCCCGCAGGTGGGTGCGGTACCGATCCGCCGCGAGACGCAGAGTACCCTCCGCACTCCGGGCGGCAAGCTCGGTGTCGCGCTCGCGGGTCCGCTGGCGACGGCGCTCCTGGGATTCCCGGCCGCGGGTGGCGGTGGTCGACAGGTAGTGGACGGCAAGCATGGACACCGCCCCGAAGCCGGCAACCAGGCCGAGGGTGAGGAGTGCATGGGCGGAGTCACCACTCAGCCAGCGGCGGCGCGCGGCAAGATCCGTCAGCCAGACCATGGCGGGCGGAAGGAGGAGCACACCAGGCAGGAGCCGGCGGGCAACCGCGAAGGCGCCTCCATGCGGCGTGACCCAGGCAGGCCCTCCGTCACTGCGGCGGAGAAGCACTCCGCACGCTCCGAGCAGGATCAGCCAGGCCAGTGGCGGCGAGATCACGGCGGCGCGTGCGTCCACGGCGGCCTGAGTGGCCTGGGCAAGGTCGGCGGAGAGAGTGACGGGAGCTGGCATGCCACCGGCCGCCAGCGCGAGGAGTGCCGCCGCTCCAGCCGCACCCCATGCTGCCCGCTGCATGCTGGCTCGCTCCACGGCCAGGAGGGCCACCGCGATGCCGAGGAGGGCAATGGCGATGGCCGCCGCGCGTGAGGGCCAGAACTGGAGTGCGGCGCCCGGAGTACTGTACCAGTCCAGGACCAGTCCCGGGGCATCGAAGACCGGCGGCCGTCCAATGGCGCGGAAGCGGAGAAGGAGAGCCAGGCTGATGGCAACCCACCCGCCCGTCGTGGCGAGGACGCGCCGGGCGAGCGGTGGCACGCCGTGGCTCTGGGAGATCAGTCCGACGGCGCAGGCGAGGAGCGCCAGCGAGGCCCCCGGAGGCGTCACCGGCCAGCCGGGCAGGTACGAGGCGAGGGCTGGCCAGGATGCCGCCCACCCCACCAGCGGCACCACCGCGGCGATCATGAGCAGAAGACCACAGAGGCCCGTGGTACGTCCGGTGGGCGCCATCGTGGCCGGCCGCGCTGTGCGGTCGTGAGCTTCAGCCTGGGGAGCGGTCGGCATCTGGCGCACGGCGGGTGGGGAAAGGACGGCCGGACTCGCGTACCGTTCGGACGCCGAACTGTTCGGAGCTATTGGAGACCAGCGCTCACGCCCAATGTACGGCAGCCGAACTGATCCGGAAACCTTCGACCGCCGGGCAATGCGCTACAGCACGCGCGCCATGGCTGAGAAGATGCGCTCCTGAACGCGCTCGGTAAGCGGGCGGCGTCGGAACTCTTCGAGAATGACCTCGGAGCTCAACTCCAGATCCTCGGAGAAGAGTCGCTCCAGCTCTTCAGCAACCATATCGTCCAGGAATACGAAATTGCTCTCGTCATTGAAGGCGAGCGACCGATTGTCGAAGTTCATCGTTCCCACCGAGCCGAAACAGCCGTCGGCAACGATCGTCTTCGCGTGCATCATGGTGGGCTGATACTCGAAGATTCGCACGCCGTGGCCAAGCAGTTCCTCATAGCGGGCGTGAGAGGCCAGGCGGGTGGAGCGAACGTCCGTCCTCGCGCCGGGCGTGAGGATGCGCACGTCGACTCCCCTGCGCGCCGCCCGGCCGAGCATCTCGCAGAAATCGTCATCGGGGACGAAGTAGGCGTTGGAGATGTACAGGTTGCGACGGGCACCGCTTATTGCCAGGGCGAGGAATCGTTCGGCGGCCGTGCTGCCTGTGGTGGGGGCAGCGTGCATGACACCAGCGGTGACGTTGCTCGCCACATGTCCGGTCTGGTCGGCCACCTCAGCGTTGTCGTCGGCCTGCCAGTCGTCCCCGTCGCGAAAGAAGGGTTCGCCGGCAAGAAGCTCCCCGGTGGCCTCCGCCCAGCCCGCGGCAAAGGTTGCCTGGAGACCGGCCACGGCTGGTCCGACGAAGCGTACGGTGGTGTCGCGCCACTGGTCAGCGCTGCGGCCGTCGCCAAGCCACTTGTCGTCTATCCCGAAACCACCTGTGTAGCCTGTGCGGCCATCCACGGCTACCACGCGGATGTGTGAGCGGTTGTAGGCCTTCTCCAGCGCCCACCACTGGACGGGTCGGAAGACTGCCACCTCGACCCCGGCCACGCGGAGGCTCTCACGGTAGTCTTCGGATAGCGCGTGGGAGCCGAAGGCGTCCCAGAGAAAGAGCACTCTTGTGCCCGCGCGTGCCCTCTCCGTGAGCACTGCATGGAGCTGGTCGGCCAGCTTCCCGGGCTGACAGTAATACATCTGGAGGGTGATGCTCCGACTGGCCGATGCGAGATCGGCGAACATCCGTGGGTAGGTGTCCTCGCCACAGCGCATCAACTCCACGCGATTCCTCTCGGTGAACCTCACCTGTCCGAGCAACTCCAGCGCACGGCGGAACTCGTCGTTGTCCTCCAGAGGTTCCAGACCGTGCATGGCCGCCATCCTCACCCGGCGCACGGGAGTGCCGCGCACGAGGTAGCGCAGGCCGATAGCCGAGAGGATGACGAACGGCAGGGCGGCGAGCGTCCAGAGAAGGAAGGCCATGCAGCGGGTTGTGGAAGGTCGTCGAGTGGGGTGCGGCACGGAACGCAGGTCTAGCGACCCCGGCGCCCGCCAGAAGCCGGCCGGAAGTGCAATACCGGAGCCAGCCATTCATTCACCCCCCTCCGCATCTGCCCGGCCGCTGCCGAAGCTGGCTGTCCGATTGCCGCTGGCGATCCGCCATCCTCTGGTGCCTTCGTGGGTGCTCGATCGTCATGCCTCACAGGAGCAGACCGTGATCATGTGACAGCGCCGGCAGATACGTGATCGAGGCGAGGCCGGGACCCCCGCGACCGGTACTCCGTGCGTGACGTGCGCCCTCGGAATCGCTACCGGCAGGCCAGCCCACCTGGTACCTAGATGGCTACAGAGCAGACCCGCTATCTCGTCGACACTCTTGCCGTCTTGCTCCAGGTGGCGGGCGCGGTACTGATCCTCGTGCTGCTCGCCATACTCCATCGGCGCAGGCGCGCTGCTCATTCCGGCTGGTGGGCTGCGGCGTGGCTCTTACTCACCGTGGCGGTGCTGGCGACGAGTACCCGCGCGCTGATGATCCCGCTTGCTCTCGACGTGGCTCCGAGCCGGGAATATCTCCCGGTGCGCGTGCTGGGGTCCATCTACCAGCTTGCGAAGATCGGCGCGCTGTTGCTCTTCCTGCACGGGGCAGTCACGTACGCCGAACGAGGGCTGGGCCGGGGCTGGTTATCGGTCATTGGTGCGTTTGCCGTGATCGGAGCCCTGCCGGTGCTGGCTGGAGGATCGGTGGACGCCCTCGTGCGCCTGCAGGCACCGCTGGCGGCGCTGACGCTGGGACTGAGTGGCGTGACCCTGCTTCGAATCCCGAGCGCGCGTCGAGGGGTGGGCACCCGCGTTACGGGGATTGCCTTCGTGGCTGGTGCACTGCTCTGGATCGTTTATGGTCTGGTCTCTCATGTCGGCCCCATGGCCGTGGCGTCGAACGTACAGGCGGTGGCCGGCGGCATAGTGCGCTACAGCCGTTTCGCCGATTTCTTCTTCACGATCGCACTCGGAATCGGGATGGTCGTGCTGGTCCTCGAGGATGCGCTGGCGGAAGTGGCAGCGGCGAAGAACAGGGTTGACGCGGCAAACCGGGAACTGGCCGCGGCGCATGAGGAACTGCGCCAGATCGCGACCACCGACGCCCTGACGGGTTGTCTCAATCGCGAAGGGCTACAGGAGTGGCTCGACCTTCCCCCGTCCGGGTCGGATGGGCCGGGAGCGGTGCTGGTGCTGGACATGGACAACCTCAAGCCGGTGAATGACGCCCACGGTCACGCGGCTGGCGACTCCATGCTCCGGCAACTGGCCACGGTCCTGCGCGACATGGCGGGCCCCGCAGCGCCACTCTGCCGGTGGGGCGGAGACGAGTTCCTGCTCATCCTTCCCGGCCTCCCGGTTGAGGAGGCGGAGGCGCGCTGCAGGCAGGCGCTGGAGGAAGCACCGCCGATCATCCTCCACGGCACTCCGGTGATCCTGACGCTGGAAGCGAGCATGGGTGCGGCGGGATATGACGGCGCGGACAATGTCGCCGCGGCGATCCGGCGGGCCGACAGCGTGATGTACCGGCAGAAGCAGAAGCGGAAGCTGCAGAGCGGAGGGCAGGGGGCTACTTTTGAGGTCAGCTCGGGAGTGCACTCCGAGCTCTGATCTCCAGAACACCTCAACCCCGCCGTGCGATGCGACTCTGGCTGGGCATCGGGACATTTCTTCTCGGCGCGCTGATCTGGTTCCGGAGCGGTTTCAGTGGGTCGACGCTCACCGATAGAACGGGCTTCCCCCGGATGGGGCTGGCACTAGGTTCACTGGGTCTTGCCGTCATGGCGAGCACACGCACCGAGGCCGGCTGGCTGGTGTCGTCGATCTGTTTCGCCCTGATTGCCGTGATACTGCTCAGTTGGGTACTGAGCGACCTCATCCGCCGTCGGTGACTTCAGCGACGCCCGAGGCCCGGCCGCGCATACGGCCCACGCTTCGGTGCCGCGTCGACAGCGTCCCGGAGACTCTGGCCGTAGAGTGGATACCGGCCAGTGGGTAGCGCACCGGTCTCGCGCTATCCCTCCGGATCCCGTAGGATAGCTGAGTCCCCCAACCTCCGGTTCACGAGTTGCCGCCGCTCACGCGCTGCAGCTCCCCAGTGAGTCGGGCCGCCGGCCTGTCGGTGGCTCCCGCCTTCCGCAACCCGTTGCCTGCCAATGCCACGTCTGCACTCGCTGCCGCTCATGCTGTCCGCCCTGGCGCTCTCTGCCAGCGCGTGCAGTCGAGCCTCCGCACCGGCACCTGCCACCTCGCCAGTCCCTGCCCGAGCCGCCGCTGCCGGCGGAGCGGGTGGCCAGGCCAGCACCCCCGCCGCCTCGATCGCCTCGCGTACCTCGGGACTGACGCGCCAGGATGGTTTCCTTCCGATCTACCTGGATGAGCGTCAGGGAAAGCTTCTCCTCGAGATTCCCGGCGATTCCGCCCGCATGCTCTTCTTCACCACCCAGGCTACCGGACTCGGCTCCAATCCCATCGGGATCGACCGCGGCATGAGCGGCGCCGGGAATGTGCTCCGCTTCCAGCGCAACGGCGATCGAGTGTTGGCGATCTTCGAGAACTGGAACTACCGCGCCACCGATCCTGACAATCCTGACCTGAAGCGCACGGTGGATGAGGCCTTCCCGGCGAGTACGGTTGCAGCGCTGCCGTTGCTGGCGGTGGAGGGCGGCCGCATGCTGGTGGATGCAACGGACTTTGCCATGCGCGACTGGACCGGTGTCGGACGGACGCTGGCCAGGAGCCAGGAAGGCAGCTACGCGCCGGCGCGGGACAGGTCATACTTCTACGCGCCTTATACCAAGGCCCTGCCGCGGAATACCGAGGTCGACGTCGCACTCACCTTCGTCACGTCGGGCAACCCTGGTCGTACCGTGAGCATGATCGCGCCCGACGGGAGCGCGATCACTCTGCGCCAGCATCTCACCTTCGTACCGCTTCCTGACGACGGCTTCCGGATGCGCGAGGCCGACCCGCGGGTGGGATACTTTGGCCGGTCATTCAACGACTATGCAAAGCCGGTGGAGGATCAGCTCGTGACGCGTCTGGCGTCGCGCCATCGTCTCGAGCGCACCAACCCCGCCGACCCGAACAGCCCGATCAGGAACCCGATCAGGTACTACGTGGACCGGGGGATTCCCGAACCGCTTCGCACGGCCACGCTGGAGGGAGCGAAGTTCTGGGAACAGGCGTTCGACCAGGCCGGGCTGAAGGGTGGTTTCGTGGCCACCCTGCTGCCGGAGGGGGCGGACCCGATGGACATCCGTTACAACGTCGTTCAGTGGGTGAACCGGAACGAGCGCGGCTGGTCGGTGGGTGGGTCGCTCTCCGACCCGCGTACCGGCGAGATCCTGAAGGGAATGGCTCGACTGGATTCGCACCGCGGCCGCACGGCCTACAACCTGTACGCCGGTCTCATGGGGGCCGACGCGCCCGGTGACACGGCCTGGGTGCTCGGTCGCGTGCGTCAGGTGACCGCCCACGAGATCGGACACACCCTCGGCATGGCGCACAACTACATCGCGTCCACGTACGAACGAGGTTCGCTCATGGACTACCCGGCGGCCGGTGTGAGCCTCACGCCTCAGGGCGAGTTCGACCTTTCCAGGATCTACGACGTTGGCCCGGGTCCATTCGACGTCTGGGCAATCCGCTGGGGATACACGCCATTCCCGGCTGCCACGGAGAAGGATTCGCTGGCGGCGATCATTCGTGACGGGCTGCAGCGTGGCCTGCTCTTCCTGTCCGACAATGATGCGCGGCCCGCATCATCCAGCGACCCGCGCACCAACCTGTGGGACGATCAGGCATCGGCACTCGATTTCCTGAAGAACCAGGTGGCGGTGCGTCGCGTAGCCATGGAGCGCTTCGGCCTGCGTAACATCCGCACCGGCGAGCCGGTGGCGTTGCTCCAGGAGCGTTTCGTCCCTGTCTACTTCATACACCGGTTCGCCATCAGTGCCCTGTCCAAGACGGTGGGCGGTATGGAGTACCGGAATGCCGTGAAGGGTGACGGCCAGCAGGCAACTCGTGCCGTACCGGCTGCCGAGCAGCGCCAGGCCCTGTCTGCCCTGACGGCGCAGTTGGCGCCGCAGGAACTGGCCATCCCCGATACGGTCATCACGCTGCTTGCACCGCGTCCGTACGGCTATCGTGGATCGGTGGAGCTGTTCGGTGCCCGTACCGCGCCCGCGTTCGATGAGTTCGGCGCCGCTCGCACCCTGGCGCAGATGATCGTCGACGCCATACTGGTGCCGGAACGTGCTGCTCGCCTCGTACAGCAGTCCGCACGCGATGGCAGCACCCTGTCCCTGGATGAGACCATCGACGCGCTGCTGGCGGCGACCTGGCGCGCCAACATGCCTTCCAGTTCCCGTATGGCCGCGCTCCAGCGTGTCACCCAGGTGGCCGTGCTCGACGGTCTGCTGGACCTGGCTGCCTACAAGAACGCTGCGCCCGAGGTGCGTTCCATGGTCACCTTCAAGCTCAACGCGCTCCGCCGCGACGCCGCCTCACGCGCCACCGCCGCCCGCGACGACGTGAGCCGCGCCCACTGGGCCCAGATGGAGCGTGACATTGCCCGGTGGCTGGACGACGGTGTGCTGCCGGAGCGGGCACCTGCTCTCGTGGCGCCCCCGGGTGACCCGTTCGGCGACGGAGACGACTCATTCAGCCTCCAGGACCTGATCGGGGTTCCTCACTGACAGCCAGGGCTGAAACCGGGATCGGGTGGTCATGCGTAGTGTACTTGCAGGACCCATGACCGCCCGCTTCCGGTATCGCCCATTCAAGCCATCCATGTCAATTCGCAAGCTGTTCGCCGCGTTGGCTCTGGCCAGCATGGCGCCCGCCCTGGCCGCCGCCCAGGCCACCGACCCCACGCTCATGAGGCCAGTGCGTGGCCAGCTGGGCGGCAGTGTCTACTACGCCCAGCCGGTCGGTGACTTCGCCGATCGCATCAAGCAGGGATGGGGCGGGGAATTCAGTGGCACCCTGCTCATCGGTGACGCAGGCTTTTTCGGGCTCCGGTTCGATGCCGGCGGCATGGCCTACGGCCGGCGGAGGACCCATGACTGTCTCACCCCGAGCTGCCTCGTGCAGGTGGATATCATCACGTCCAACAACCTCGCTTACGGCGCTGCCGGTCCGCAATTGATGGTGCCTGTGGGGCCCATCCGTCCCTACATCGCCGGGCAGGTGGGGTGGACGTTTCTATGGACCGATTCGAGGGCTGAAGGATCCCACAATTCCAACCAGCCATTCGCCTCCACCCGGAACTTCAGCGACAACACCTTCTCCTATGGTGCCGTGGGTGGTGTGCTGATCCCGTTCAACCCGAATGCACAGAACCCGGTCTCGCTCGACCTGGGCGTGCGTTACCAGCGCAACGGGAGCGTGGAGTACCTGCGGAAAGGTGACATCGTGGTCAACGTGGGCGGACCACCCATCTTCAATATCCAGCGCAGTCGTGCCGACCTCGTGACCTATCGTCTCGGCATCTCCGTCGGGATCCGTTAGCGGCTTCCTACTCCGGCCTCCAACGGCGGTCACGCTTCTTTTCGGCCTGCCTCTTCCTGGCCTCCTGCCGGCGGCGCTGGACGGCCTTGCTGGGCCTGGTTGGGCGACGGGACTTGGGAATGACGAGTGCGCGACGGATGAGGTCGGCCAGACGCGACTCGGCAGCTTCACGATTCTGACGCTGGCTGCGGCTGTCGGCGGCCACGACCCGCACATTCCCCTCGGCGTCCAGTCGGCCGGCCAGCCGCTCCGTCAGTCGCTCGCGCTGTTCCTCGGTCAACGCGGTGGATGAGAGCACGTTCCAGCGCACCTCGATCCGTGTGCTGGACGTGTTCACGTGCTGACCGCCCGGCCCGCCGGCACGTGAGGCGCGTATCGACAGCTCCGAATGCGGGATCGTCAGTGAGTCGGAGACGATGAGGCCGTCGGACGGTGGCTGCACCAGCGGGGCGGGATCACTCAAGAGCTGCTCGACTGGCCGGCGGCCCCCGCGCCAGGCGCGTCGGTGCGATGCACTCTCACGGCCGCCACTCGTCGCCCGTGCATCGCCACCACTTCCAGCTCACCACCGGGAAACGGCACCCTGTCACCGACGCGTGGCAGTCGGTCGAGCGTGCTGAAGACGTAGCCGCCCAGAGTCGACCAGTCGCCTTCGGGTACGCGCACCTGGTAATCGCTGCGTACATCGATCAGCGAGAGCGAACCCGCCAGCTCCAGCACGCCGTCGGTCACCATCGCCTGCCTGCCGGCAATGTCGTACTCGTCGGCGATGTCGCCAATGACTTCCTCCACCAGATCCTCCATCGTCACGATGCCAGCCGTGCCGCCATACTCGTCGAGCACCACCGCCATGTGCGCGCGCGTCTTGCGCAGGTCATCCAGCACCAGCTCGGCCGGCCTGCTATCGGGTACGAAGAGGGCTTCCCGCACGAAGTTCTTGAGGGCGAACTGCTCGTTGCCGTCGTGCAGCCAGAGGTCCTTGCCAAGGAAGATGCCCACGATGTCGTCCAGCGAGTCGCGGTAGACCGGATAGCGGGAGTAGCGCTCGCTGCGAAGGGTCTTCCAGAGTTCCTCGGCGTCCGTATCGATGTCCAGGGCAGCCACTTCCGTACGGGGGCGCATGACATCGCGTGCCTTCTTGTCGTGGAAGTCGAAGACTCCGGCCAGCATCATGGAGTCCGATTCGTCCAGCGTACCGTGGGCGCGTGACTGCATCACCAGCAGGCGCAGTTCCTCCGGCGAATGGATGTGACTGGACTCGCTTGCCGAATGCATCCCGAAAAGCATCAGGAGCCGGTTCGCCGTACCGTTCAGCACGGCGATGAATGGCGACATGATCTTCGAGAAGATGATCAGCGGTCGTGCCAGCCAGCGGCTCACCTGTTCCGGCGCGATGAGCGCCACCGACTTCGGCGCGAGCTCGCCGAGGACGATGTGGAGGAAGGTGATGATGAGGAAGGCAGTGACGATGCTCACGCTGAGGTGGGCACTGCCGGTGGGCGGCTGCACACCGAACAGCGCCAGGAACCGATCGATGATCACCGACAGTGCCGGTTCGCCCACCCAGCCCAGGGCGAGGGAGGCGAGGGTGATGCCGATCTGCGTTCCGGATATGTAGCGATCCAGGTGCGTGAGCGCGTGCTGGACCGTCAGCGCCTTGCCGTCGCCCGCGTCGACCATGGCGTCGATCCGACTGCGCCTGGCGGCCACGAGGGCGAACTCGGCAGCCACGAAGAATCCGTTGATGGCTACCAGAATCAGAACTATGGACAGCCGGGCGATGATCGCGCCCGCGGTTAATGCTTCCTCCACTTCCACTGAGTAACCCCCGGTGTCGTTTGGTCGTCCCTGTACTGCACGATCACACCTTCCGCGAGCATTGCCAAGCGGCGGCCACGCAGGACACCAACATCACCAACCTCGCCGATTCACGCCTCCGGGCGCTGCTGGACCCGCGCCGACTGGTGCGGTGGGGCTACCTGGTCCGCCTCTCGGTGGCCGGGGCAATCTTCGTTGCCGCCGTCTTCAGTTGGGGCGACGCGGCCACCGCGGACACCCTGCTGGCCTCGCTGGCCTGTGTCACGGCCCTCCTCGTCACCGCCGGTTCGGCTCTCTACAGCGAGAGACGCGCCGCGACGCTCCCGCGCGGCTTTCTCTACCTCCAGGCGGTCTTCGACCTCCTGCTCGTGACGGCGGTGGTCCACCTCACGGGTGGTCTGGGTTCGCAGTTCGCAGCGCTCTATATCCTCGTTATCGTCAGTGCCGCGCTCCTACTCCCCGGCGGGGGTGGATTGCTGGTCACCAGCCTGGGGCTCGCCCTCTTCCTCGCCGACGGCGTGCTCGGCCACGCCGGGCCGCTCAACGTGCTGCACTGGCTGCAGTTCGCCGTCTTTGGCGGGGTTGCCGCGGGTAGCGCCTTCATCAGCGCCCGCCTGCAGGAGCTGGGGACGGGTCAGGAGGAGTTGGCGGCCGAGCTGGTGCAGGCGAAACTGCAGGCCAGCGACATCCTTCACAACATCCGCAGTGGCGTCATCACTGTCGACGGCAAGGGCCTCCTGCTCTACGCCAACGCCGCGGCGGCCGAACTGCTGGGGATCGGCTTCGCTCGCTCCACGGGAAGAAGGGTATTGCCGGCGATATCCGCGGTGGCGCCTGAGCTGGGGCGGGCATTGGAGCGCGGAGTGGTGGACGGTGCAAGGACTACCCGCGCCGAAGGGCTCGTGACCCTGGCCGATCGCCGCTTCCCGGTGGGCGTCACCACCACCCTCTCCGAGGTGGATGGACGGGTTGGCGAACGGCGGCTGACAATCACGGCAATCTTTCAGGATCTCTCGGAGTCCAAGCGGCTGGAGGCTCTACACCTTCGCGCCGAGCGACTGGAAGCGGTGGCAGCGCTCAGCGCGTCGCTGGCGCACGAGATCCGGAATCCACTCTCCTCCATCCGTAGTGCGGTTGAGCAATTGGCCCAGATGCCGCGGGCGGGCGAGGACGAGAGAACGCTGAGCGGGCTCATAGTCCGCGAGTCGGACCGTCTCTCTCGCCTTCTGGCCGAGTTCCTGGACTTTGCCCGCGTGAGGGTGACGCGGATCGCCCCCGTGGATCTGGCGTCAGTCGCCCGCGACGCCACCGCCCTGGCCACGTCGCATCCAGACCGCGCGGAGGGCGTGAGCGTGGAATGCCGTACTCCTCTGGGGCGGGTGATGGTGGAGGGCGACGAGGACCTGCTGCACCGGGCCCTCTTCAACCTCACGCTGAACGCTGTCCAGGCCACTCCCGCGGGGGGGCTGGTGACGGTGGAGGTCGCGCTGGCCGAGGAGGATGAACTGCACGGCGACCTTCTCTTCGACCATGGTGCGGTGGCCCTGCGGGTGACCGATACCGGTCCGGGCATATCTGCCGACCTGCGCGAGCATCTCTTCGAGCCGTTCACCACTACCAAGCCCGGCGGCAGTGGACTCGGCCTGCCGATCGTCCACCGGGCCGTCGAGGCCCACCACGGCTTCGTATTCGTTGACGCGGCGCCGGGAGGAGCGCGCTTCACCGTACTGCTCCCCGTCCGGCAGGAAGACGGCGACGGCAGTATGCGACTCGTGGAGCCTGATTCACCGGAAGGGCAGGCTGGCGTGAGCGGTCGCCCCGGTCGTCGTGCCGCCATGGCCATTCCCGCCTAGCGCAGTACGTCCCACTACCCCATCACCGAGCGTTCACCTTGGCCTCTCCCTCCGTGCTCGTCGTGGACGACGAGACGAGCATCCTGGACTCGCTGCGCATACTGCTCCGGAACTCCGGCTTCACGCCGCACACCGCGCATGGCGGCATGGCGGGGCTGGAAGCATTGCAGACGCTCACGCCGGACATAGTGCTCACCGACGTGCGGATGCCGGGAGTGGATGGTGTGCAATTGCTGACGGCAGCGAGGGAGCGCGACGGAGACGTACCTGTGATCCTGATGACCGCGCAGGCGACGTTGCAGTCGGCGATGCAGGCAGTGAACGAGGGAGCCTTCTATTACGTCCAGAAACCGTTTCGCAACGACGAACTGCTGGCCATCCTGAAGCGTGCCGCCGAGCACCGGTTGTTGAGGGTGGAGAACCGGACCCTCAGAACGGAGATAAGCCGTCGCGACCGTCAGGGAGTGGTGGAGCCCATCGGCCGCAGCCGGGCATGGATGAACGTACTGAGACTCGCCGAGACTGTGGCGCCCACCGATTCCACGGTCCTCATCCAGGGAGAGTCGGGGACGGGAAAGGAAGTGATTGCCCGCTACCTGCACGAATTGAGCGGTCGGACGGAGTCGCCCTTTCTGTCCATCAACTGCGGCGCCCTGCCCGAAGGCCTGCTGGAGAGCGAGCTATTCGGGCACGTGAAGGGAAGCTTCACCGGTGCCGTGAAGGACAAGGAGGGGCTATTCACGGCCGCTGCCGGCGGCACCTTCTTCCTGGATGAGATCGGCGAGACGACGCCGGCCACGCAGGTGAAGTTGCTGCGCGTGCTGCAGCAGCGCGAGGTGATACCGGTGGGCGGTACCGAGCCAGTACCGATCGACACCCGCCTCATCGCGGCCACGAACCGCGACCTTGAAGCGGAGATCCGACGAGGCTCGTTCCGCAACGACCTGTACTATCGCCTCAACGTCATCTCCATCGAGCTGCCCCCGCTGCGCGAGCGTCGCGAGGACATAGCGCCCCTTGCCGAGTCGTTCCTGACGAGGGCGGTCGAGCAGCGCGGGCATCCGCCGCGCTCGCTCACGCCCGATGCCCTGGCCGCGCTGCAGGCCTACGACTGGCCGGGCAATGTCCGCGAGCTGGAGAACGCCCTGGAGCGCGCGGTGATTCTCGCCCGCGGTGACACCATAGACGTCGCCTCGCTACCCGACACTCTCACCGAGCGCAGGAGCGAGCCGCTGGTTGCGGCAAGGGAACTACCCAACCCGACGCTCGAGGTCATCGAGCGAGCCTACATCTCCTGGGTGCTGCAGAGTTCTGGCGGGCAGAAGACGCGGGCGGCCGAGGTGCTGGGTATCGACCCTTCGACGTTGCACCGGAAGCTGGGGCGGTACGGACTGGACGGGTAGGGCTGGTAGAGCGGAACGGAGTGAGGGGCGGGTGCGGCTGAAGGAGCTTGCCGGGCGAATGGAGCGCTGCGCCAGGGCGCTTACACACCTTGCGATGAAACGATGGCAGGACGGTGGGGCCGGGCAGTTATGCTCGGCCCCGCGTGCTTGAGAGGTCCCGGAGGGCCGGGATTCAGCAGTGCACGCGCTGCACCGGCGTTCCGGATGAAATGAGTTTCGGTGGTTACGCCATCCGCCGCGCTTCGTCATCTCACCGAACAGCGTCACGACGTGCCAGCAGGGCCTGGAACAGCAGGTCTGGCAAAGTGCAACGGATCGGGCGGAACACCATGCCACCTGACGAGCAGGCGGCACTGATCAGCGAAGGCAAGTGACAGTAAGACAATGAGTTACGGGTCACTGACGAGGTTGGTACGCTGGTTGCCTTGTCATGTGCCCGAGGCGGTCTCGCAATCGCCGCGTCGTAGCAGAACGACCCCACCCCACCCCACCCCGTACCAACCCCACTGGAGGCAACATGCAGAAGAACATCCGCAAGGGCTTCACCCTGATCGAGCTCCTGATCGTCGTCGTCATCATCGGCATCCTGGCCGCGATCGCGATCCCGAAGTTCGCCGCGACGAAGGACAAGGCGAAGTTGGCGTCGGTGAAGACTGACGTGCGTAACATCATGGGTTCGATGGAGTCTGCGGCGTCCGACGACGGCGCGTACAAGACGCTCACGCAGGGCACGGACTTCACGGCCTCCAACGGCAACGTTGCGACTGCTGTCGCTGCCGGCGCCGGTAATGGCTACACGATCACCGTGGTCAATTCTTCCATCACCGCCGGCTTCACAACCTGCACGGTCAGTGTTGGCGCCAATGCGACGCCAGCCACCGACGGTGTAATTACCTGCAGCTGAGTCTGACCAGTCCGGCGCCCTGGCGCCTGACTGGCTGACGCGGAACGGGGGCGGGACCACATGGTCCCGCCCCCGTTCCGCGTTCCTGACTTGCGGGCGAGCGCACGCTTCGCATCGCATGGCGGCGCTACAGGCCGAGTGTGAATCGAAGGCATCGGGGACCAGATGATCACAGGTGCGCTTCCGGGATGACGAGGAATGGTGCGGGCTACCTCATGGTGCCTCTCCCATTTCCGAGGCCAGACCATGCCGCATCAGAGTCATGTCAACCGCGCCGGCTTCACCATCGTCGAACAGCTCGTCGCCCTCGTAGTCCTTGGCGTCGGGCTTCTCGTCATCGCGCAGGGAGTGGTCAGCCTGCAGCGGTACGCGCGCCGCGCAGGGCTCCGCCTGGACGCTACGGCTGCCGCAAGTTCCGCCGTCGAACGCATGTCGGCGATGTCCTGTTCCGCCGCCGTCGGTACGGACACGGCGGGTCGTGTGACGGTTCGCTGGACCCGTGGCGGCCAGGCGCCCGGCGCGACGATCACCGCGCGTGCCGCGGCGGATGTGGACGGACGGCCGGCTCGCGACTCGCTCTCGTCCGCGCGCGACTGCCGGCCCGGCTCATGAGCCGCATCGCCACCGGCCAGAAGTGCGCCACCACGCATCCGTCGCCAGCGATTGGCAGGGCGACGGTCCACGTACCATCACCAGTGGTGAACGCCCGTCGCCGCCGGCATCGGGCGGCGCAACGGCGCAGGCTTCGTCGCCGCTGGTCGCAGCGTGCCGGCTTCACCATTCTCGAGTTGCTGGTGGCACTGGGCCTCTTCCTCGCCATCGCCTTCCTGACCGCGGCCGTCGTCGACGTTCAGCGGCAGGGGCTGGTGACGACCATACAGGGAGCCCGGGCTCGACGCACCGCGGCCCAGGCGGTGGATGTCGTCGCCGCCCAACTGCGTGGGGCCGCCGCTTCCGACATCACCATTGCCTCCGATACGGCCATCGAGTTCCAGCTCCCGTTGGCCGAGGGCGTGGTCTGCGAGGCGCCATCCGGACCACTTGTCGTGCTGCCGCCGCTGGGGCGCGCTGGAGCGGGCTCGCGCACGCGCTGGCGAGCCATGCCGGAGGCCGATGATGCCGCGCTCTTCCTCGATCCGACCGATCTGGCGTCCGGCGTCTGGCGGCGGGCCACCATTGTCGCCGCCACGCTGCGCAACGATCCGACGCTCTGTCGCGCCCCATCCGGTCTGACCGTGGGCTATACCGCTCCCGACATGGCCGGCGAACCACGGTTGGAGCTCTCCCTGGACGCGCTGCCGACTGGCGTCGTCGCCGGCACGGTGGTCCGCGTTCAGCGACGTCTTCGCCTGGTGACCTACCGCTCGGCCGACGGGAGTGGCCAACTCGGGTTGCGCCGCTGCCCGGCTGACAGCGCCGTACCCTGTGGTGGGGTGCAGCCAGCGGTGGGACCGCTGCGTCCTCCGGCAGCTCGCGAGGAGAATGCCGGCTTCCGCTTCGCCTATCTGGATTCCGCAGGAGTGGAGGTAGGCGCGGCCGATCCATCCCGGATCGCGATCGTCCAAGTCCTGGCGCGTGCACCACGACTGGGCGGCAACGAGGTCGCCAGGGCATGGCTGGCACTGCGGGGGCGCTGATGTGCCGCCGGCGGAGGCCAGCGGTGCCGGTTCGCATGCGCAAGGGTGCGGCGCTCCTGATCGTGCTCGGTGCGCTGGCGCTTCTCGGTGCGTTGTCGGTAGCCGGCCTGGGTGCTGTCCTCCATGCCCAGCGTGCGGGACGACGCTCATCCGTCGCCGCCAGTGCCTTTGCTGCCGCCGAGGGAGCACGCGCGACGGCGATGGGGGAATGGTCGGCCCGCGTGCCGCCGGACCTGGCCGTTGGAAGCAGCGTCGGATGGAGCGCCGGCAGTTGGAACGGTGCGACGACGACGGTCACCGTCACCCGTCTGGCGCCGCTGGTCGTACGGTTGGAAGGCCACTCGAGCGCTCCGGGGCCGGCGAACGAGCGCGCTGCACGCCGCAGCACGGCGGCACTCTGGATAGTCCAGCCGCCGATGCTGACGGTGCACGCTGCGCTCACCGCGGGTGCGGAGATAGTGTCGGGCGCCGCCGCGGCGACGGAGGTTCGTCTGGACGGTCGCGACTCGCTCGTCGCCGGCTGGAACTGCTCTGCGGCCGACACGGCCAGCCTTCCCGCTCTGGCCACCGGCGCCGCGGTCACGCTCCCTCCGTCATCGCTAGTCGGCGGCTGGCTGGCCGATTCCGGGGCGTCGCTCGCCGCCCGCTACCAGCTCGCCTGGCCAGCGCCGGACACGCTCCGCTGGGCACCACCGCTCATATTCGCCGGCGACCTCACGGCGGCGCCAATCGCGCCGCGTCTGGATGGTGTCGGCGGCTGCCGTACCGGCTCTGTCGAACCCACCAACTGGGGCGATCCGCAGCGACCTTCGGCGTGCTCTGGTTGGCTGCCGCTGATACACCTTCACGGTAACCTGGATGGGCCCGTGGGCCGGGGCCAGGGCCTGTTGCTGGTGGACGGCGACCTCACCCTGCGTGGCGATTTCCGATTCGATGGGGTCATCGTCGTCGGTGGCCGTCTGAGCGCCGACGGCGCTGGCAATCTCGTCACGGGCGCCATCCTCGCCCGCGGCGCCGGCGCTGGATCGCACGAGTTGCGCGCATTGCGACTGCGCTATTCGTCGTGTGTCGTGCGTGGCGCACTCGCCGCGGCTGGCGTGCTTCGCCCGACACCCGCTCGAGGCTGGGCAGAGTGGTGGTGAGAGCGGTTATCGCGCCTGCCCCTTCGACCGTCACGCACCGGGCATTCCACTGCCGCGCCGCGGGGCAACGATTGCGCCATGCACTCGCCGCAGCACTCGCGCCCGCGTTACCTCTGCGCCGGTCGGTCGTGTGACAGACAGAACCGACGTTCCAGTCCCGCGCCGTCGTATGCGAGGGGCCACTCACCGCACCTCCTCAGCCGTTCCAACTCCTCGCCCATCGCCGTCATGATCTCATTCGGCCGCAAGAAGGTCACCGTCGGTCTCGACATCGGCTCGGGACTAGTCAAAGTAGCCGTTATCGAGCATGGGCGAGGCGAGCCGGAGCTCGTCCGCGTCGCGATCTCGCCGCTCATTGCCGACGCCATCGTGGAAGGTGAGGTCATGGACCCGGCGCTCGTCAGCGAGGCGGTCCTCGCTGCCCTCGAGCAGGCTGGCGTTGTCAGCAAGGATGTCGTGACCGCAGTTGGCGGACGCGATGTCATCATCAAGAAGATCCAGATCGAGCGAGTGAAGGAGCAGCAGGCGCGTGAGCTCATGCGCTGGGAAGCGGAGCAACACGTGCCGTTCGACATGGAATCGGTTGAGCTGGATTTCCAGATCCTGGATCCGGACGGCGATGGCCTGGAGATGAGTGTTCTGCTGGTGGCCGCCAAGCGCGATCTGGTGGAGCACAAGATCCGGCTCCTCGGTGATGCTGGCCTCACGGCACGCGTCGTGGACGTGGATGCGTTCGCGCTTCACAATGCGTTCGAGGTCAACTACCCCGACGCGATGCACGGCATCGTGGGCCTGATCAGCGTTGGCAACGAAGTCACGACGGTCAACATCCTCGAGGAGGGGATTCCGGTTCTTACCCGGGATCTGCCGATCGGCACGCGCCGCATGCGCGAGGATCTGCAGCGTGACTGCGGACTCAGCGCCGACGACGCGGCAGCCCTGTTGCAGGGCCATGACCAGACGCCGGAGCTGCGCCCCATCGCCGAAGCGCGCGGCGAGGAGATCGCGGTAGGTGTCGAGCGCGCCGTCGCCTACCTGGCCCAGTCCTCCCGTTCGACCAACCGGCTCCGCGCCGTCTACACCTGCGGCGGGGGAGCCCGCGTGCCTGGTCTCACCGAGGCGCTCGCCGCAAGACTCCGCGTTCCCGTCGAGCAGGCCAGCCCGCTCACCAGGCTCAAGGTGCGTGACGGCGCGCTCGCATCGCTCGTCACCGACGAGGTTGCACCCCTTCTGATGCTCCCGATCGGGCTCGCTCTCCGTACGGCCGCCTGAGGAATCAACGCATGATCGAGATCAATCTTTCGCCCCGCGCGAGCGCCCGGTCCGGACGAGGCGCAGGCCTCGCGATCGGAGCAGCCCTGGCCGACCTGCGTGGCCGTGTTCGTGACCCGTTCCTGGTCAGTGCGATCGGGAGCCTGGTACTCGCCATCCTCGTCGTTGGCGGCCTGCACTGGCACCATGTGAGTCGCGTGGCGTCGCTCACCGAGACCGAGCAGCAGGCGGTGCAGGACTCCACACGCTACGCTGCCGTACTCAAGGAGAAGTACGCGGCTGCCGCCCAGCGCGACTCCATCCTCAAGCAGCTCGAGATCATCCGCTCGATAGACGATGAGCGGTTCGTCTGGCCGCACGTACTGGAGGAAGTGAGTCGGGCGCTACCGGCATACACCTGGCTCATCTCCCTCGACCAGACGAGCGCGGTGGTCTCGGCTGCCGCCCGCGTCGACACGACGCCAGCTGCCACCAGGGGCCGGACGGCCGCCACTCCGGCTGCCAGGACCGCTCCCATCGTGGACCCGCGCACGGTGAGCTTCCGCCTCGTCGGGCAGACCGTCGACATACAGGCACTGACGCGCTTCATGAAGCTGCTCGAAGCATCGCCGTTCATCCAGAACGTGCAGCTCGCGCGCTCCGACGCCGTGGCGTCGGAGGGCAAGCAGGTCACCGAATTCCAGCTCGACGCCGAGTACGAGCCACCGGCAGCCGGCGTGATCCAGACCATTCCCGTGACACTGACGGTGAGGTGACCATGTCCCTACTCCCATCCAGCCAGCGCGACCAGTCCATGGTCCTGCTCGCCCTCTGCGGCGTGCTCGCCATCGGTTCGTACTGGTACTTCTACCTCGATCCCAAGGCGCAGGAGTTGACGGCGGTCGTGGAGCACATCGAGACGCTGACGCACCAGAACGAGCAGGCCAAGATGGAACTGGCTCGCGGCAATCCGGAACAGCTACGCCAGGAAGCGCTGGAGTACCGGCGCAACCTGGAAGTGATGCGGCAGCTAGTGCCCACGAGCAACGAGGTGCCGGACCTGCTGGAGCAGGTATCCACGGCTGCTCGACGGGTCGGCCTGGACCTGGAGGGCGTGGAACCGGAGCCGGTCATAAGCGGCGACCAGTTCGACACCTACCGCTATCGCATCGCGCTTACCGGCGACTATCACGCGGTGGCCGCGTTCATGGCCAATGTGGGCTCACTGACGCGCATCGTCGCACCGGTGAACCTGAAGCTGAAGGCGGCATCGCCCAGTGGAAAGAGCGATCCGCGTGTGCGGGCCGGTTCGGCGGAACGACAGCCGCTGACCACCGCTTTCCATATCCAGACATATGTCGCCCGCTCCGTTGCCGCTCCGGTGATTGCCACGAGCGAGGCTGCCGGACGAGCGAACGAGGAGAACCGATGACGCGTCATGATCCCATGCGCGGCGCCTCTGCGCCGATCGCGCTCACCGCGCTGGTAGCGGCGCTCCTCACCGTCGCCGCGCCGTCGGTAGTGCGTGCCCAGGCCACTCCCGCCGCCGCAACGTTCATCAAGAGCGCCAACGACGCGGCAGACCGGGTGAGCGCCAATGTCGCCCGAGCCGAGTCGGTGACCGTGACCGGAGACACGACCCGGATCGCGCTGGACGCGGCCGGCGCCGCGCCAGCCGCGCCGCCGCCGGGTACGCCGATGAAGCGCCCGGCAAAGGAGTCGCCACTGCTCAGCTTCGATCGCGAGGTCTACACCTACTCGGCCGACGGCCGTCGCGATCCGTTCCAGTCGCTGATGGCGACTGGTGAGTTGCGTCCGCTGATCACCGACCTGCGTCTGGTTGGAATCGCCTACGACGCGGGTGGCAACTCGGTTGCCGTGCTGCGCGACAACGGCACGAATGAGCAGTACCGGGTGCGCGCTGGCCAGCAGTTGGGCCGCATGCGCGTCGCCTCGATCCAGGCCCGGAAGATCGTATTCACCATCGAAGAGTTCGGGTTCAGCCGCCAGGAGTCGCTGGCTCTGGGCGATCTCACCAACGCGAGGACGCAGCAATGAAGCGAGTCTGGAGGCTGGCCGCCCCCGCGGCGATCGCGCTCTCCCTGAGCGTACCGCATGCCGCCGCGTTCGGCGCATCCGCCCACGATAGCAGTACACACGCGGCGCGACCGGCCGTCGACGAGACTCCTGGCGACCCCAGTGCAATCACTGGTTCGGTGAGGGGAATCAGCGTCGTTCCGGCGCTCGGCAGCGCTGAGGTGGTGATCGCGGTGGAGGGCAGCGTCACGATGCGTGATTTCACCGTCGATAGCCCGTTCCGCGTCGTCATCGATCTCAAGGGCGCCCGGCTGGGCATGCCGACTGACGTCTATGATGGCGCCAGCCGCGGCAGCGTCCGCAACGTTCGCCTGTCGCAGTTCGATGCCAACACCGTGCGTGTGGTCGTCGACCTGGACGATACCCGCGATTACAGTGTGATGACCGCCGATGGCGCGATCCGGGTAGCCATCGCCGGTGGCGAGTCATTCGTCGCCTGGTCGTCTTCGGGTGATCTGCCGGTCGCAACAGCGGCCGAGGCCGGATTGGCCGTGGTGGGAGCGGTGACAGTCGAGGCACCGGTCGCGGAGCTGCCGACGGAAGTGGTTGCCGAGCAGGCGCTGGTCGAGCAGCCGCGCGCCCGTTCCGCCACCGGCGCGGACCGGCCATTCTCCGAGGACCGGCCAGCCACGAGCGCGGCGCCGGTGTCGCCGGTGGCGGCTCCCGTTGTCGCGCCGGTACAGCAGCAGCGTCGCATCACCGTGAACTACGAGGACGCCGACATCCGCGATGTCCTGGCCGCTTTCGCCGCCTTCTCCGGTCGTACGATCGTCACCGGCAAGGACGTCGAGGGCAAGATCACGGCCGAGATCCGCGACCAGCCATGGGACGTGGCCCTCGAGGCACTGCTGAATGCGCAGGGCCTGGCCAAGACTGAGGATGCCAATGGCATAATCACCGTCGACAGCTACGCGAACATCCTCGTTCGGCAGTCCAGCGAGCCGATCGTCACGCGCATGGTGTCGGTGAACTACGCCAACGCCAGTTCGCTGGCCGAGAGCATTCGCGCGCTGCTCTCGCGTGACTGCCGCGCTGCCCGCGCGGCTGCCAGCGACCCGGGCGACCGGGCAACCATGGGCGGAGATCAGTCGCAGTGTCCAGCGCGTGGCCAGGTGACATCGGATAGTGCAACGAACTCGCTGCTCATCAGCGAGGTGCCGTCGCGCATGCCCGAGCTGCTCAACTACGTGAAGGCTCTGGACGTCCGCACGCGCCAGGTCTCCATCAAGGGAAAGCTGATCTCCGTCAATCGCTCGGCCACCGAGCAGCTCGGCCTCAGCTACGACCTGGGCAGCACGCAGGGCTTCAGCAACCGGCTCGCGCCGCGTCTGGACAACACCGGCAAGCCGATCGCCGGCGAGTTCGTCGTTCAGCTTGGCGGCAATGCCCTGGTGGGTGTCGCCAACGCCAACCGGATCTACGGCCAGAGCTCCGCCCTCAGCCTCATCTTCTCCACCGCGCTCGGAAAGTTCAGCCTGACCTCGTTCCTGGACGCCCTCAGCGAGCAGCGCCTGAGCGACGTCCAGGCCGAGCCGACAGCGACGACGATGGACAACAAGAAGGCTCGGCTCCTCGTCGGCCAGGAAACTCCGGTGCGCACCGTGGACTACGGATCGGCGACCACGCCAGGCCAGGCTCCTCGTGCCACCGTACAGTTCCGCGAGACGGGCATCATTCTGGAGGTCACGCCGCACATCACGAACAACCGGCAGATCCTCATGGATGTCTATGCCGAACAGTCCGAGTTGCAGATCGTGGGCGGTGACCTTGGCTTCTTCCTGCCCAAGCGGAACGTCCGGACGCAGGTCATCGTGCGCGACGGAGAGACAATGGCCATTGGCGGACTGACGCAGACCCAGGTCACGAAGATTCGCTCGGGCATACCGATTCTCTCCAGCCTCCCCCTGTTGGGCCGGCTGTTCAGCCAGACCGAGACGCGTGAGGACAAGCAGGACCTCCTCATCCTGATCACCCCGCATATCATCGACGAGGGCGCGCCTTCGGACGGCGGAAACTGACCGGACGCACCATCAGCGACAGGTGAACGGGGCGGCTCCACGACGGTGGGGCCGCCCCGTTCACCTGTTGCCATTCTCGTCCCGCAGCAGCCCCCGGCACCGAATGTGGCAGGGGAGCGCGAGACGATGTCGTCGCCGCCACTCCACTATCGGACCGCAAAGCTGATAGCATGGACAGGCGCCCGGGCGTCGCGCCGGTCGCTCCCAATCCCTCTCACTCCTTACCCTGAGCCCCAGCTTCGTGCTTCGATTCACCACTGCCGGCGAATCTCATGGTCCCGGACTCATCAGCATCCTGGAAGGCGTTCCGGCCGGGCTGCCCCTCCGCGCCGAGGACGTGGACCGCGAACTACGCAGGAGGCAGCAGGGATACGGGCGTGGTCGCCGGATGCAGATCGAACAGGATGCGATCGAGCTGCTGAGCGGCGTGCGTGCCGGCCAGGCGTTGGGGTCTCCGATTGCCATGCTCATCCGTAACCGGGACTGGCGAAGCTGGCAGGAGATCATGGATCCGGCGCCACGTGACGGTGACCCGGCGGCACGTCGTCGTGCCGTGACCCGTCCACGCCCCGGTCACGCCGACTTCGTGGGCATGCTCAAGTACGACCGTCAGGACGCCCGCGATATTCTCGAGCGCGCGTCCGCCCGGGAAACCACGGCGCGGGTTGCCGCCGGCGCGATCTGTCGCCGCCTGCTCGAGGAGATCGGCGTGAGCATCGGAAGCCATCTCGTGCACCTAGGCGGGATCGATGCCGAAACTCCCGCGGAATTGCCGTCCGACCTCAACGCCGCCTCCGATGCATCTCCGCTCAGAACCCTGGACAGCGCCGCGGAACGCCAGATGGTGGAGCTGATAGACAGGACGAAGCGGGCCGGCGACACGCTGGGCGGCATATGCGAGGTCGTCTGCCGTGGCCTTCCACTGGGTCTCGGGTCGCACGTGAGCTGGGATCGCAAGCTGGACGGGCGGCTTGCCGGAGCGCTCATGTCCATCCCCGCCGTCAAGGGTGTGGAGATCGGGATGGGGTTTGGCGCCGCACGGGTACCAGGCTCGGCAGTGCATGACGAGCTCGGCGCCGACTCTCAACGCCCGCGCGCCGGCCACGTGGCCCGTGCTACCAACCGGGCAGGCGGGTTGGAGGGTGGGATGACCACCGGCGAGCCTCTCATGGTGCGTGTTGCCATGAAGCCGATCAGCACCCTCATGAAGCCGCTGGGTACGATCGACGTCATCACTGGCGAACCGGCGGCGGCCACCGCAGAGCGCAGCGACGTGACGGCCGTGCCGGCGATGGGCGTGATCGCCGAGGCCATGGTGGCCTTCGTAATGGCCGACGCCGTGGTGGAGAAGTTTGGCGGCGACTCGCTCCATGAGTTGCAGCGGAACATGGATGGCTACCTGTCCCAGGTGGCTGCGCGGACCGACTGGTGACCAGCAACTCCTGCTGATTCGCGATCCATGTCTCTCGTCCTTCTCGGTCTTCCAGGTGTCGGCAAGACAACGATCGGAGCCGCCGTTGCAAGGCGACTCGGATGGCCGTTCGTCGACTTCGACGTGGAGATCGAGCGACGAGCCGGGATGACCATAAGCGAGCTGTTCTCGAGATTCGGCGAGGCCCACTTCCGGGAACTGGAATCGGGCCTTACCGATGAGTTCGTCGGCCGCGTGGGAACGGTTCTCGCACCCGGAGGCGGATGGGCCGTCCAACCTGGCCTGATGGATCGATTGCGACCCACGGCGAAATTCGTCTATCTCCGGGCAAGTCCCGCCGTGGTGGCGGCCAGGATGGGGGCGGGCCAGGCGTCCCGACCCCTCTTGGACGGCCTGGAACCGGTCGCCGCGCTGGATCGTCTGCTCCTCGCGCGCAGCCACGCGTACGCTCGCGCGGACGCTGTGGTTGACACGGAACTTCTTGATCGGGAACAGGTTATACGTACCGTCTCGGCGCTTGCACCGGCCGGGGTGGGAGGCATAGGTTAGGGCCCATGACGGACCGATGGCAACAGGTAGTGCGCTCGCTGCGGCAGCGCTTCGACACGGACGCGGACCTCGATGAGGTGGTCGCCTTCCTGACCGCTGAAGGCTACGATGGCGGGCAGATCGGCGAGATAGTTGCCTACTGGGCAGTCGCGATCGCCGGTTCGACGGGAGTCACCAGGAGCCTCGTTCCGGCTGGACGGATGCCAGCCCCGGTTCGAGTGCTGGGCCCTCACGAATGGGGGCGTTTCGCGCCCGAAGCATGGGGACGGCTGGTTGCCCTCCAGGCCAGCGGAGTCCTCTCCATCGTCGATCTGGAACGCCTGATCGAGCATGCACTGGAGCAGGGGCAGGGACGTGTTGCCCTCCCCGAATTGCGGGCGATCCTGGACGGTATCGGACTCGGCAGCATCGAGCCCGGAGCTGGTACCGATCCTGTGACCATACACTGACGATCGATCATGGCAGCATCCAAGAAGACAACCGCCAAGACGGCCCGGAAGTCGACCGCGAAGTCGACCGCGAAGTCCGCGCGCAAGTCGACGGCGAAGTCGGCGAGCAAGGCTGCGGCTTCATCCAGGGCGCGCGCCAGGCGTGTCGCCGCCGAGATGGAAGATGAGCTGCCCGCCGAGCCGGGCACTACCTCGCTGGTCATCGTCGAGTCGCCGGCCAAGGCTCGTACCATCGCCAAGTACCTCGGTCGCGGCTACCGCGTAAAAGCTACCGTCGGCCACGTTCGCGACCTCCCGGAGAAGAAGCTGGGCATTGACGTCGATGCCGACTTCGAGCCGCAGTACGTGACCATCGCCGGCAAGGAGAAGACGGTGGCCGACATCAAGGCCGCCGCCCGGAACGCCCGCGAGATCTTCCTCGCTACCGACCCTGACCGCGAAGGTGAGGCAATTGCCTGGCACGTCGCCGAGCAGTTGAAGGTGCGTGGCAGGCCGCCGGTGCCCATGCGTCGGGTCCTCTTCCACGAGATCACCAAGGAAGCCGTCCAGCGCGCCATTGCCGCCGCCGGCGAGATAGACGATCGCAAGGTGGACGCCCAGCAGGCGCGCCGGGTGCTGGATCGCCTGGTGGGCTACAAGGCCAGCCCTCTTCTCTGGAAGACCGTCAAGAAGGGGCTCAGTGCTGGCCGGGTGCAGACCGTGGCGCTCCGTCTCATAGTGGAGCGCGAACGAGGCATCCGCGCGTTCGATCCGGTGGAGTACTGGACCATCGAGGCGCAACTTGAGAAGGACGGCCAGCAGTTCTCAGCTCGCCTGCATCAGGTGGATGGCGCGAAGCCGGAGATCGCCGACGAGGCACGGGCGACGACCATTGTCGACGCCGTACGCCGGATCGCCGCCGCCCATGGCGCCGCAGCGAGTGTGGATGGCGAGATGCTGGGTGCCTTCCCGATCACCGAGGTCAAGCGACGCGAGCGACGGAAGAACCCCGCTGCTCCCTTCACCACCAGCACGTTGCAGCAGGAAGCGGCGAAGCGGCTGAGCTTCGGCTCCAAGCGCACGATGCGGTTGGCGCAGAACCTCTACGAAGGGATCGAACTGGGAAGCGAGGAGGGCGCGGTAGGTCTCATCACCTACATGCGTACCGACTCCACTCGCATCTCCGAGGCGGCGGCAGACAGCGCACGAGAGCACCTGCGCGTGCTCTTCGGGGAGGAGTTCCTGGCCAGCGGGCCACAGCTCTACGGTGATTCCAAGGCCAGGAAGACCCAGGACGCACACGAGGGCATCCGTCCCACCGACCCGGCGCGTCGTCCGGAACTGGTGAGGCGTTACCTCAAGGAAGATCAGTTCAAGCTCTACCAGCTCGTCTGGCAACGTTTCATGGCGTCCCAGATGGCACCGGCCGTGTTCGACACGACCACCGTGGACTACGACCTCTCGGCCACCGGCGCAGCCGCCGGTGTGAGCGCCGACGCGCCCGGGAACTATCTCTTCCGCTCCACCGGCAGCGTCATGAAGTTCGCCGGTTTCCTCACGCTCTATCGTGAGGCCCAGGAGGATGGCGACGCCAGGGCGCTGGAGGACGAGCAGGCGCTACCGGTGCTGGAGCGGGGCGAGATCGTCCCAGCCCGTTCGGTGGACCCGTCGCAGCACTTCACGGAGCCGCCGCCACGCTTCTCCGAGGCCAGCCTGGTGAAGGAGCTGGAACGGTTGGGCATCGGTCGCCCGTCCACCTACGCCTCCATCATCTCCACCCTCGCCGACCGGCATTACGTGGAGCTGGTTCAGCGTCGCTTCTTCCCGACTCCGCTCGGCGAGTCGGTTGAGAAGGTGATGGTGCGCCAGTTTCCGGCCATCTTCGACGTGGGCTTCACGAGCGAGATGGAGACTGAGCTGGACAAGATCGAGGAGGGTTCGCTGCTCTGGCGCAACGTACTCCGCGACTTCTATGGACCGTTCGCCGCATCGCTCGAGGACGTCGACTTCGAGGCACTCATCGGGGAAGCGCATGACCTCTCCAGGCTGGAGACCGAGCGCTGTCCCGATTGCGGGGGGAAGTTGATGGCCAAGGCGGGCTTCTTCGGGCCGTTCGTCGCCTGCGAGAATCACCCCAAGGAATGCAAGTTCACGCGCCCCGTGAGCGGCGAGAAGAAGAAGGCCGAGGTGACGGATTACATCTGTGATCTCTGCGGCGCACCGATGCTCAAGCGCAGCGGCCGCTCCGGCGAATTTCTCGGCTGCAGCCGCTTCCCGAAGTGTCGTGGCACGCGTTCAATGCCCACCGGAATCTTCTGTCCCAAGGACGGTGGCGAGCTGGTGGAGAAGCGCGGGCTGAAGAGCAAGAAGAAGTTCTACGGTTGCGAGAATCACCCCAACTGCGATTTTGTCTGCTGGGACAAGCCGGTCAGGGAGACCTGTCCGGAGTGCGGCTTCGAGGGTGCCGAGGCCAAGTCCAACAAGACCCGCGGAGCCTACCGGAAGTGCCTCAAGTGTGGCAATGAATGGGAGGCGCCGGAGACGGAGGCCGAGGTAGCCGAAACGGCCGCCGCGGCGACGGCCGGATGAGTGGTCATGACGTGGAGGTGGTGGGCGGTGGGCTGGCCGGCTCGGAGGCGGCCTGGCAACTGGCCGTGCGCGGGGTTCGTGTGCTGCTGCGCGAGATGCGCGGCGTGCGCGGAACCGAGGCCCACAAGACCGACGGGCTGGCGGAACTGGTCTGCTCGAACACCTTCAAGAGCACCGAGGTCACCAACGCCCACGGCCTGCTGAAGGCCGAGATGCGTGAGCTGGGCTGCATGATCCTGGAGTGTGCGGATGAGGCGCGCGTGGCCGCCGGTACTGCACTCGCCGTGGATCGTGACCTGTTCAGCGCCGCCGTTCAGGAGCGTGTGCTGGGCCATCCCAATGTGACGCTTGTTCGGGAGGAGGCCACGTCGCTCCCGTCGCCTGGAATCGTCGCCACCGGTCCTCTCACCTCCAATGCCCTGGCTGAGACCATACGAGGTCGGCTGGGCGTGGATGGGCTGGCCTTCTACGATGCGATCGCTCCCATAGTGGCCGCCGAATCCATCGACGACTCTGTGGTATTCCGGGCCTCGCGTTACGGCAAGGAGACCATGCCTGCGGCCGCTGAAGGCGAGCAGATGTCGACTGCTGGCGAGGAGAGCGCGCTTGAGGGAGCTTACCTGAACTGTCCGATGTCGCGCGAGGAATACGAGTTGTTCATGGACGCGCTGACGACGGCAGATCAGTTCACGGCGCGGGAGTTCGACGCGGTACCCTATTTCGAAGGGTGCATGCCCGTGGAAGAGGCGGCAAGGCGCGGACGTGAGACGCTTCGTTTCGGCCCCATGAAGCCGGTCGGTCTGACCGATCCGCGCACCGGTCGGCAGCCGTGGGCCGTCGTCCAGCTTCGCCAGGAGGATCGCGGCGGGCGGATGTGGAACCTGGTCGGCTTCCAGACGCGGCTACGGATTCCCGAGCAGCAACGCGTGTTCCGTCTCATCCCGGGACTCACCGAAGCGGAATTCCTGCGTTTCGGGTCCATCCACCGGAATTCGTACCTGAACACCCCGGGTGCACTCACGCCTCATCTGTCACTTCGGGACGACGCCAGGATACTCTTCGCCGGCCAACTGACGGGCGTCGAGGGTTACACCGAGAGCACGGCGACCGGCCTCGTCGCCGCCATCAACCTGGCCCGTCTGCTGGACGGGGCCGAACCGGTCGTCCCACCGCCTACCACCATGCTCGGCGCGCTCTATCGCTACCTACGCGAGGCAGATCCGCGTCACTTCCAGCCAATGAACGCCAACTTCGGTCTGCTCGACGAGTTGCCTGATCGGGTGCGCGACAAACGGCGGAAGCGGGAGTTGTTTGCCGAGCGGGCGTTGGCCGACATGCGCGTGTGGCGCGATGAGACCGGCGCTGCGGTGGTTGCCGCGCGTTGACCGCGATCCCGGCGCCCTCACTCTCGCCCGAGGTTGAGGGCTACCTGGCTCACCTCGCCAGCGAGCGAGATGTGTCACCGAACACCGTCATCGCCTATCGTCGGGATCTCGCCGAGTTCGGGCGCTATCTGGGTCAGTATTACGGTGGCGATGACTGGAGTTGGGGTGGAGTGGACCGCCTGGCCATGCGTGGTTTCCTGGCGCACCTGAACCGGCGCGGTCTCGCCCGTCGCTCGATCGCGCGCACCCTCAGTGCGGTTCGTGGCCTCTACCGCTTCATGCAGCGGGACGAGATCGTGGATACCAACCCGGCGCGCTCGGTCGGGACGCCAAAACTGGAGCGCTACCTGCCCACCCATCTGGATCGCGGCCAGATGGCGCGTCTCTTCGACGCCGCGAGTTCGCGCGCAGCCGATGGTCGACACTCCGACGTACGCAACCTGGCTATCCTGGAGCTGCTCTACTCGACCGGGATACGGTTGGCTGAACTCCACGGACTGGATCGGCGCGGCGTGGACCTGCTGTCGCAACAGGTCCGGGTGCGCGGGAAGGGGCGCAAGGAGCGGATCGTCCCGATAGGCGATCACGCCACGCGTGCGCTGCGAAATTACGAATCTGCACGGGACGAACTGGCTCGCCGGCTCGGCGGCGCTGCCGATCGGGATGCCTTCTTCCTTGCCGAGCGTGGCGGAAGGTTGTCGCGACGCGGCATCCAGCAGGCGGTGGGCAAGCTCCTCTCGCTCGTGGACGAGGACGCAGGTCTCAGCGTCCATTCCCTCCGCCACACCTTTGCCACGCACCTGCTCGACGGCGGCGCTGATCTCCGCGCCGTACAGGAGTTGCTCGGGCACGCCTCGGTGGCCACCACCCAGATCTATACCCACACCAGCGTGGAGCGGCTCAAGGCGGTCTACCAGCAGGCCCACCCGCGAGCCTGACGGACGTGGTCTGACCCCCACCGGAGACGTGCCGACGGTCGCCGTTGGTGCGCACGAGCTTCCGGCTGGCCTGGTGGGGATCGGGTAGCACGCCGACGGGCGAGAACGTAGTGTGCTGAACGATGCGCCCCGTTCTTGCACCTGGTCGACCTGTGCAACTCGAACAGCTCCCCCTTGTTCTGGCCGTCCTTGTCGGGCTCGCCGGCTCTGCCCTGATAGTCGATGCCTTCCTTGGCGAGAGAAACGATACTCCTCTCGCCGAGCGCCGCCGCCGCGTTCGCGCCGAGCGGCACCGCCTGGGTGAGGGCCTGGTCGGGCTCGGCGTGCTCGCTGCCGCCGCCGGCCTTGCTGGTCGCGACAGTTGGCGCTTCGGCACCCTCATGATCATGGGCGGGGTGGTGCTTCTCCTCCTGGGCGCCGTGCTAAACCACCGATTGCTGGGCGAATTCCTGTTCCATCACGGTGCCGCGCGTCGGCAGTCGGGCGCGGAACCGGCCAGCGGCCCCGCCGGGGCCACCGCGGTACCCGCCGGGGCCACCGCGGTACCCGCCGGGGCCACCGCGGTACCCGCCGGGGCCACCGCGGTACCCGCCGGGGCCACCGCGGTACCCGCCGCGAGGACCACGGAAAGCACCGCCACAGACGCTCGAGCCGGTGATGGTGATCCGTCTCTCACGCAGGCAGAAGGCGATGGCAACGCACGCGTGGCGAACGATGGCCAGGCGGGGTGAGTAACCATGGAAGCCACGTCCGGCCGCTTGCTACCCATTATGATACGGCATGTCCAACAATCTTCCGCGCGTTCGCGCGACAACGATTCTCGCTGTGCGCCGCGACGGCAAGCTGGCGCTCGGCGGCGACGGTCAGGTAACAGTTGGCGAGACCGTCATGAAGTCGAAAGCCCAGAAGGTTCGGTCCCTTCGTGGCGGGACCCTGCTCGCCGGCTTCGCTGGCGCTGTGGCCGACGCCTTCACCCTCTTCGAGAAGTTCGAGGAGAAGCTGGAGCGCTTTCCGGGGAACCTTCCGAAGGCCGTCGTGGAACTGGCCAAGGACTGGCGCAGTGACCGCGTGCTCCGCCGGCTGGAGGCGATGCTCATAGTCGCCGACGTCAACCACGGCTTCATCCTTTCCGGAAATGGCGACGTCATCGAGCCCGATGACGGCATCCTCGCGATCGGCTCCGGGGGGTCATATGCTCTCGCGGCCGCGCGCGCCCTGGCCACGTCCACCGACCTCCCGCCAGCCGAGATAGTGCGCCGCAGCCTGACCATTGCTGGTGAGATATGCGTCTACACGAACACCAACATCACCGTTCTCGAACCGACAGCGTGAGCACGTCCTGATGCCATCCAGCCGAACTGCCCAGGCCGTCGCTCGCCTGTCCGACCTCACGCCCCGACAGATCGTCGCGGAACTCGATCGCTACATCGTGGGCCAGGGTGACGCCAAGAAGGCGGTAGCGATCGCCCTCCGCAATCGCTGGCGCCGTCAGCGCACACCGGATGATATCCGCGACGAGATCGCGCCCAACAACATCATCCTCATCGGGCCAACAGGAGTTGGAAAGACGGAGATCGCCCGCCGACTGGCTCGCCTGGCCGGGGCGCCATTCGTGAAGGTCGAGGCGTCCAAGTTCACCGAGGTCGGTTACATAGGTCGGGATGTGGAGTCGATGGTCCGCGATCTCGTTGAGAGTGCCATCGACATGGTTCGCAACGAGCGCGAGGCCGAGGTGGAGGACCTTGCCCAGGAGCGAGTCGATGAGCGATTGCTCGACCTGCTGCTGCCCATGCCGGCCGACGCCCGGGCACCAGCGGCGGCCACCGCATCCTCCAGCGGCGATGCCGGTGATACCAGCAATGGCAGCGTATTCGTCGTTTCGGCCGCTGGCGATGTCTCCAGCACGCCGGAGGCAAGTGTGGGCCAGGAACGCTACACGCGTACGAGGGAGAAGCTGAAGCAGCTCCTGGTGGATGGGCAACTGGAGCAGCGCGAGATCGAGGTGGAGGTCACCCAGCAGTCGCCACAATTGTTCGACATGTTCGCCCAGCAGGGCGCGCCGGAGGGGATGGAGAACTTCACCGACGCGCTCAAGGACATGATGCCGAAGAGGAAGAAGAAGCGCAGGGTGAAGGTTGCCGAGGCGCGTCGTATCCTGCTCGATGAGGAGCTGGAGAAGCTGGTCGACCTGGACGACGTCACATCGGATGCGATGGAGCGGGTGGAGAAGCTGGGAATCATCTTCCTCGACGAGATCGACAAGATCGCCAGCGAGCGGGGAGGCAAGGGCTCCGGCCCGGATGTCTCGCGCGAGGGTGTCCAGCGCGACCTCCTGCCCATCGTGGAAGGCTCCAATGTCCAGACCAAGCACGGAATGGTGAAGACCGACCACGTGCTCTTCATCGCCGCCGGCGCCTTCCATGTCTCCAAGCCCAGCGACCTCATTCCCGAGCTGCAGGGGCGCTTTCCCATCCGGGTGGAGTTGAAGCCGCTGACCGAGGCAGATTTCGTTCGCATCATGACGGAGCCCGAGAATGCGCTCACCAAGCAGTACGCGGCGCTGATCGCCGCCGAGGGCGCCGAGCTATCGTTCTCGCCGGAAGGCATCGCCGAGATTGCCCGCATCGCTGCCCTGGTGAACGAGCGGATGGAGAACATTGGTGCACGCCGGCTGCACACGGTCATGACGACGCTGCTCGAGGAGTACCTGTTCGAACTGCCGGATCGCGGCACAGCTCCGATCGTGGTGGATCCGGAGATGGTGCGGGATCGCCTGAAGGCGGTGGCGGACGACGAGGATCTGAGGAAGTACATCCTCTGACGCCGTGGCGGTGGCAGCACGAGATGGGTGCCCGGCGCGCCACTTCCCGCGTTCAGGGCGCCACCATCCAGCCAGAGTCTTACGCGGCGACTCCGTTGCCCCCACTCGCGCGACCTCCGGCCGGTGAGCCGCGCTACGACCGGCCGTGGCATCAGTTGCGACACCCGGAGCGTTTCGGGTAACGTACCTGCCTGCTTTTCAAACCTGGTTCCTCCACCATGGCCCGATGCAACACCGAGACCTGATCGCGATCCCCGACTTCACGACCGCCGAGCTGCATCGGTTGTTGGACCTGGCCGAATCCATGCGCACGGGCAGCTACGACCGGAAGCCGCTTGCCGGGAAGTCACTGGCCATGATCTTCATGAAGGCCAGTACGCGTACGCGGGTCTCCTTCGAGGTGGGAACGTGGCAGTTGGGTGGTCATGCCCTCTTTCTCTCGCCACGTGACGTTCAGCTTGGCCGTGGCGAGCCGATCGCCGACACCGCCCGAGTGCTCTCGAGCTATGTGGACGGTATCATGATCCGCACCTTCTCTCACAGTGAGGTTGAGGAGCTGGCCAGTTTTGCTGGCGTCCCGGTGATCAATGGCCTCACCGATCTTCTCCACCCCTGTCAGGTCCTCGCCGATCTGCTCACCGTGCGCCAGCATCTGGGCGGCTGGGAAGGGAAGCGGATCGCCTGGATTGGCGATGGGAACAACATGGCCAACTCCTGGCTCAATGCGGCCTTCAGGCTGGGTTTCGAGCTGCGACTGGCCTGTCCCGAGGGATATGATCCGGACCCGGAGATCCTGGCGCGTGCGCGCGCCGTTGCGCCGGTGACAGTCTATCGGGATCCGGCCGAGGCGATGGACGGAGCGCATGTCGTCAACACCGACGTGTGGACTTCCATGGGACAGGAGGAGGAGCAGGTGCAGCGCGAGAAGGCGTTCGCCGGATATCAGGTGACCCCGTCCCTCATGGACCGCGCCGCCCATGACGCGATCTTCCTCCACTGCCTGCCGGCCCATCGCGGCGAGGAAGTTGCCGCGGAGGTCATAGACGGCCCGCAGAGCCGGGTCTGGGACGAGGCCGAGAACCGGCTACACGTACAGAAGGCAATCATGGCCGTGCTGATGGGCGGCGAGAAGCTGACCTGAAAGCTGGCTGGGGGTCCGCTACCTCAGCCCATATTCCTTACTCCCGACATGACGAAATCGATGCTCTCCGAACAGGCCGTGGCTCCCGACTTCACCCTCCCTGCCGACGACGGCCGGGACGTCACCCTGTCGTCGCTCCGCGGCAAGTGGGTGGTGCTGTACTTCTACCCCAAGGACGACACGTCGGGCTGCACCACCCAGGCGTGCGGCTTCCGTGATGCCTTCCCGCGTTTCGGCGACCTCGACGCGGTGATCCTTGGCGTGAGCCCGGACGGTGTGGAGTCGCACGAGAAATTCAAGGCCAAGTATGATCTCCCGTTCACCCTCCTGGCCGATACCGAGCATGCGGTCGCCGAGCTCTACGGTGTCTGGAGGGAGAAGTCGATGTATGGCCGGAAGTACATGGGGATCGAGCGAACCACCTTCCTCATCGATCCCGACGGCAGGATCGCCCGGATCTTTGCGAAGGTCAAGCCGGCGGGCCACGCCGAGGCTGTCGCCGAGGCTATCGGCGCATAGCGAAGATCAAGAGCAGGTTGGTAAGTACTCGGGTAACAGGCGGGGCACGTCCTGACGGACGTGCCCCTTCGCGTTGTCACGCAGCGGGCACTGGCACACCTAACCACCTGTCGCCGTGTGCTTTGCGACGTTCCGAGCGATCCCGTAAGGCTGTTGCCTTCCACGAGTATCGTTCGTCTTTCGGTCCGAGCAGCAGTCCGTACGCTGCGCGTCCGGAGGGGGCATCGGGGCTCCCATCCTGACCGCGGACGGCTCGTCGTTGGAGCCCGCACGGCGCCCCACTGCCAACCGGAGGACGGTCGATGCCGTTCGCTGCCTTGCTATCCAGACTGACCGACCGCGTACGCCGCAAACGCGTTGCGGCAACCGTTGCGGTTGAAACTCCCACCGGCGTCGGCGGCCCGCCGCGCGATGATGGGCGTTCGCCCGGGCGAGATCGCAACGGCTTTGCCCTCGAGGGCACGATCATAGTGCTGGTGCTTGTGGGCGCACTGATCGGCTTCGCCGCCACCTGGGTGGTCACCATCACCCGTGGCGCCGCCACCGACTACCGCGGTTCACGCGCGTCGTACGCCGCCGAAGCGGGCGCTGACGCGGTGATGGCTCAACTGGAAGTGGCGATGGAGGACGGCGTCATCACCGCCGCCGAACTGGCTGGGCTGACCCTGCCTGAAATGGATGGCTTCACCTTCGAGGACATGGAGGTCACGCGCGATCCGCTGGGCGCCGTGATACGACCCATCAACTCCGGCAACCTGGCCGGGCTCTATGCCATCAACCTGCCGATCGACATCGCCATAGCTGCCCGCGATGCGACGAACAATCGAGGCAGTGTGATGGTCTCGGTCACCGCCCAGTCCATCCCGCTCTTCCAGTTCGGTGTCTTCTACGAGGGCGACCTGGAGATCCATAACGGACCACGGCTGGACTTCGAGGGCTGGGTGCATACCAACGGGAACCTCTACCTCTCGTCCAACAACACATATTTCGCCAGTCGGATCACCACGCCAGGATCGGTGTTCTGGCAACGCAAGGCGTACAGCGATCGGTTGAACGGGGTCTACATAAACAACGAAGCCGGCACGCCGGTCCGTCTCGACTTCGACAGTCGCAGCCTGCCCGATGAGACGGCCTTCCGTTCGGCCAGCCAGTCCAAGTTCAACAGCAGGTTGATGACGAGGGCGCACAATGTGGCGCCTCTCCGTCTCCCACTCTCCGGCCTGCCGGCGGTGGAGCTGATTCGTCCGCGCAACGTGGCTGATGACACCCAGACCAGGGATGTGAAGCTGGCCTGGAAGGCCGACTGGTACATAGACCTGCCCCTGGACGATCCGGTCGGGCTGAAGAACGGGAACACCCTCTGCAGCACCGCCAACCTGCGGAATGCTGCGGTGTCGGTCCGTCCGGCGGGCAAGACACTTCCCGGCATCACGGACTGCAAGTCGATCTTCACGTTCAGGCCGAATGCCTTCCGGGACGGACGTGAGGATATCGGTGTGGACGTGCTGGAGATCGATGTCGGCGCGCTTCGTAGCTGGACCGGCGCGAACACGTCGCGCGAGACGAACATCCTCTACGTCACCTTCACCCGTCCTGACACAACATTTGGCGGGCGGGACTATCCGGCCGTGCGGCTGGTCAATGCCGCCCAGCTTCCCAACCGTATCACGATAGCCACCAATGCGCCCGTATACGTGAAGGGCGACTACAACTCCGTCGGCTGGGAACCGTCGTCCATACTCGGCGACGCGATCACCTTTCTCTCCGAGTACTACGACGAGACGGCGACGGGAATAAAGTGCAGCTCCGACACCAACGACTGCTCCGGCTCCACCGCCAACCGGGTTGCCGGCCCTACTGGCTCGGTGATGAAGGTGTATGCAGCCGTTGCAGCAGGCCACTCAGCCACTCCCTGCGATTACGCAGAAGGTAGCTGTGCGTCACCGCCCTACGGTGGCGGCCTGGAGAACTTCCCGCGCTTCCTCGAGAACTGGGGTAGCAGGACACTGCTCTATCGCGGCTCCCTGGTGTCGCTCTTCGAGAGTGAACAGGCGTCGCGCCACAACTGGGCCTGGCGTACCTACTACAGCGCGCCCATCCGCGACTGGAAGTTCGAGATGCGCTTCCAGCAACCGGACAACCTGCCTCCAGGCACGCCCACCGTGGGCAACGTATTCCAGACCGCCTTCCGGCCGGTGTTCTGATGCGGCATCACCATCGTGGCTTCACCCTGATCGAGATGCTCGTGGTCATGTCCATGATCGGGATCATGGCAGCGATCATCGCCCCGCGGCTACGCGTTTCGCCGCAGCAGCGAGTGCGCGCGGCGGCCGTGCAGCTCGGCCAGGATCTGGATCTGGTTCGCACACGCGCGCTTGCCACACGTCGAGCCGCCCGCGTCGTCTTCAACCTGACGGAGAACCGGTACGACGGCTATCTCGCCGCCGCCGGGGTGACGACATTCACGGAATCGGAGGCCGAACAGGATTCGCTGGGCTCGATGCGCCGGCGGGAGCTTCCGGACAATGTGATCTTCGGTCGGGGTGAGGCGCCGGATGTGCCCGGGTATGCCGGTAGCGGCAGCGTGACCCTGCCCGATGCGCATGCAGAGTTCAACAGCCGCGGGCTGAGCGAGCCATTCGGTACCAGCGGTGTTGTCTACATGACCCACCTGGACGACCCGACATTTGTCGCCGCAGTTGTCGTTACGGCCGGCGGAGCGATGCGTGTGCTCACCTACGACGGGGAGAACTGGCGATGAAACGACGATCCCGAACCTTCAGGAGATCACCCTCCGCGATCCCTCCAGCACGGCGCGATGGTTTCACGCTGGTCTCCGTGATGATGGCTGTCATGCTACTCACTGTCGGCTTGCTGGCCCTGGCACGCACCCAGAGCGTACTGCTCGGAGCTCAGGCCACGGCATCGTCCAGGACTTCCGCGCTGTCCGTGGCCCGGGCGTACATGGAAGAGGTGAGGGCGCGAGATCCATGGGTGCTGACCAGCGAGAGCCAGACACGACTCTCGCTGGATGGTCGAGTGGACGGTGAGGGTCCACTGCGCCGCACACTCTCGGTCGAGGCAGCGCAGGACAACCTGCTCCGCGTCACGGTGACGGTGGCCGGAACCCGCAATGACAAGCCGGTGGAACTGGTCACCTACGTTTACCGGGGGGCCCGATGAACAGCAGCGAACAGTCACGGGCGTCGGTCGTCGTGCGGCCACGACAGCATCTCGAGCGTCGTGCTGGACGGGGTGTGGGAGACGCCGCGACCCGTCGTGGATTCACCCTCATCGAGCTGTTGATCGCGCTCGTGATCGGCGTCATCGTGCTCACCGCGGCCACCTCCGTGGCCAGTTCGATGTTCAGGAACGTCGGCGGCGTGAGGGTGCGCGAGAGCGTGAGCAGGCAGGCCAGGTTCGTGGGCATGTCGCTCGAGCGCGACCTCAGCGAGACAGGCGTTGAGCTCGAGAGCGATATCAGCTTCGGCTCACTGGCTGCACGTGGGGACACGCTATCCATCCTGAGCGTTCCCTTCACCCCGGATATCGCGCCCGTCTATCGACTGGTGGCCCGCGTCGACACGGCACCACTGCTGCCCGCCAACGAGGGCAGTTGCGGCCTCAGGTGCCTCAACCTGCGCGCGCCCACGGCTGGCGGCGCGGTGGAGCTGGAGAGCGGCGACGTGGCCCTTCTCAACGCGGCAGGATCCCGCCGATTGATGATTGTCGACCAGGTCTCGCCGATCGTGGATTCCACCCGCGTGACGATGGTGGACATGGATTCGCTGCTGTTCCGACCGGCCAACTTTGCCGGCGGACTGCTACTGCCGCGCGGCCTCACGTCCGTACAGCGGATGCAGGCGGTCACGTACTATGTGGACAACGGCACGCTCATGCGGGCCGAACGCTTCAAGTCCGATGGTACGCTCGACGGCGCCCCGATGGCTGACGGCGTCGACAGTTTCACTGTGCGACTCGTCTTCACCGACGGCCACGAGGCGTCCGAAGCCAATGGTGCCGACGCCGACGACGAGAACGATTACGATGACATAGTGAGCGTCATCGTACGACTTCGACTGCGTGCCGATTCGTCCGGCGTGAACAAGCCGAAGGATGGTATTCCCGTCACCCGCGCCTATGAATGGCGCTTCTCGCCGCGCAACCTGATCTACGAGCGCAACCGACGACGCTGACCAGGGCGTGCCGGATGTCATCATCACGGGAGAGAGGGGACGAAGGCTCGCTGCCCTCGTCCCCTCTCTCCGGTTGAGCACCCCGCGGCTCGTGGGCCATGCGCGCTAGCCGATCGTTACCATCGCCATGCTGGGCGTCGATCTGGACAGCGGCAGCGTCGACGAGAGCCGGGAGATGCCGGCAGCCCTGGCGGAGCGCCCCGGCTCCAGGTCGGCCACCAGGGCCGCGATGACGCAGCGCGCTCCTCCGTCTCGCCGGATCTCCAGCGGTGTTCGACGGACGTAGCGCTGGCAACTGTTCCGGAAGGCGCTACCGCTTGGGAAATCCAGCGCCAGGGCCACGGAATCCGCGCTCCGCTCGGCGTCCTCGAGTAGCTGCGCGGCTACTATCAGCCTTCCCCAGGTGATGAGCCTCTGTGGCGGCGGGAATCCGGCAGCCTCCAGCCGCGCTGCGAGGGCCCGGCGGCGGATGCCAAGAATGGACGCGAGCTGCTGAGGCGTCAGTCGCTGATGGGCCCTGGTGACGGCGATCAGCGCCGCATCCCTCGCCGTTGGCCGGGCCCGACCCAGCGCGGCGCTCACGAGACCCGTGATGCTGCGTGCCTCCGCCTGCTCGATGATGCTTCGCAGTTGCTCCGGCCGGTCGTCCTGGTCCATGAGAACCAGCCCGTCGACACCGAAACGTCCCAATTCGAACACTGTCTGGATCGACGTTGGCGGCGAGGCGACGTAGAGCACCAGCGTCACTGACGGATGCTGACGACGTAGCCTTCGCAGGTCGCGGAAGCCCTCACTGCCGGTGGCGAAGAGGTCCAGCACCGCCAGCGCGACTCCGTCGCGGGCGCACGCCCGGTGCACCCCCGCCCAGTCCGTGCACTCCACGAGGCCGGAGCGCTTCGCGATGGCGGAGCGCAGACGGTCGGCCTGGACCGGGCTGCTGAGGAGGGTGGCGACGAGAGCCATCGATGATCTGCCGTCGAACGCGAAGCGCGCCTGGCGGCACGATGTGAGATCGTGTCGCCACCGTCGCGCGGTGAATGAGGTACCGATGGTTGACGCCCCACCCTGTCCAGAGTCACGCCGGCCGGTTCGCGCCGCGTCCGGTCGTGCCGCGTCCGCCCGACACACTGGCAGTCATACTGCCATCAAGTCATATTCCGGCCTGACCTCCAGACGGGAGCAAATGCACGATGTCGCAGACGGATTCCACCTCGCAGGCCCTCAAGCGGACCCCGCTTCACGATATTCACGTTGCGCTCGGCGCCCGCATGGTGCCCTTCGCTGGCTTCGAGATGCCGGTACAGTATCCGGCCGGAGTGCTCGCCGAGCACCGCGCGGTACGGACGGCTGCCGGACTGTTCGATGTGAGTCACATGGGCGAGTTCGTGGTTCGTGGGCCGCAGGCGCTGGAATTCGTCAACTACGTGACGAGCAACGATGCCAGCAAGATCGAGGTGGGGCAGGCTCAGTATTCCGCCTTCCTCAGCGATCAGGGCACTTTCGTCGACGACTGCCTGGTCTACCGGATGAGCGACAGCTACATGCTGGTGGTCAACGCGTCCAACGCCGACAAGGACTTCGCCCATATCCAGCCGTACCTGGACCGGTTCGACGCCAGCCTTGAGGACGTGAGCGCGGAGACGGCCCTCCTCGCGCTTCAGGGCCCGTCGGCGCAGTCCGTGCTGTCGCGGCACACCGGCACTGACCTGGACGCCATCAGCTATTACCACTTCGTCACGGGCAACGTGGCCGGTCGTGACGACGTCATGATCTCCCGCACCGGCTATACCGGTGAGGATGGCTTCGAGCTCTATCTGCCGTCCACGATCGCAGCTGATGTCTGGCGCGCCATCATGGCCGACGGTGACGTCCTGCCGGCCGGGCTGGGTGCTCGCGACACGCTGCGCCTGGAGATGGGGCTGTCGCTGTACGGCAATGAGATTGACGATACAGTGCTGCCGTACGAGGCCAACCTGGGCTGGATCGTCAAGCTGGCCAAGGGAGATTTCGTCGGACGCGACGCGCTGGTGAAGGCAAGGGAGGCTGGAGTCAGCCGGAAGCTGGTCGGTTTCACCTTCGACGAGCGGGCTATCCCACGCCACGGTTACCCGGTGTTCTATGAAGGCGAGCCGAGCGGAGTGGTCTGCAGCGGCGCCATGAGTCCGAGCGTCGGCATCCCGATCGGCACGGCCTTCCTGCCGCTGGCTGGTGCCGTGGAGGGCACGGCGTTCGAGGTCGAGATTCGGGGCAAGCGTGTCCCCGCCCGCGTCGTGAAACCCCCGTTCTACAAGGACGCGTCTCACCGGTGACCAGGTCGGTGCCGATGCGTGTCGCCGTGCTGACCATCTCCGACACAGGTGCCCGCGGCGAGCGAACTGACCTCTCCGGGGAGCGCTGCACCAACTGGGTGGTACGGCGGGGCGGGCAGGTGGTGGACCGGGCCATCGTCGCCGATCAGAGCGTGGACATCGTACGGCAACTCCTCACGTGGTGCGACGAGGGCATTGCCGACCTGGTGCTGACCACCGGCGGAACGGGGCTCTCCGCGCGCGACGTCACGCCGGAGGCCACGCGAGCCGTGATCGACGTCGAGGCGCCGGGTATCGCCGAGGGCCTGCGCCGTGACGGTACATCAGCAACGCCGATGGCGGTGCTCTCCAGGGGTATTGCCGGGGTGCGTGGCCGCACCCTGATAGTGAACCTCCCCGGCTCTCCTTCCGGCGTCACCAGCGCCCTGACGAGCCTCGACCCGATCGTGGACCACGCATGCGACATCGTGGCCGGCCGCCCGGGCGGACATGCCGGTTATCAACAGTCCTCGTCGGTTGACGATCCTGCGGCGAGGAAGGGATGAAGGTCCTCCTCACGCTGACCGACGTCGAGCCCGCAGTACGACTGAACGCGATGTTGGAGGAGATCGGCCACGAGACGGAGTTGGCGTCGCCGCTGGATGACATTCGAGCCATGCTCGAGCGCACCAGGCCCGATCTGCTGATACTCACGGGTGGTCTTGTCGACAGCTATTACCTGCAACTGGCGCGTCTCCAGTTGTGGGAAGGCGGGGCGGTGGTCGGACTCGCCGAGCGTGATGACGCCGAACTTCGGCAACGCCTGCGCGTGCTCGGCTTCGCCGACGTGCTCTCCAAGACGCTTCCGGTCGAGGATCTGTTCGAGGGGATACGACGGGTGCTGGAGCGGCAACGCCTGTCACGCGAGACCGGGCTGATTGGCCAGTCGGAGCCCATCCGCGAGGTTCTCGTGAAGGTGGAGCAGATCGCCCCGGTGTCGAGCACCGTGCTGGTGGAGGGAGAGAGCGGTACCGGCAAGGAGCTGGTAGCTCGGGCCATTCACCGTCTTGGCCCTCGCCGGTCCAGGCCATTCATTGCCGTGAATGTCGGGGCACTGCCCGACACCCTGTTGGAGAGCGAGCTGTTCGGGCATGAGAAGGGTTCGTTTACCGGGGCCGCGGAGCGACGTATCGGTCGCTTCGAACTCGCCCATACGGGAACCCTCTTCCTGGACGAGATCGGGGACATCCCGCCGTCGACGCAGGTGAAGCTGCTGCGTGTGCTGGAGAGCCGCGAACTGACGCGAGTTGGCGGCACCCAGGTCATTCCGGTGGATGTACGAGTCGTGGCGGCGACCAACCGGCCCCTCCGCGATCAGGTGGCAGAGGGATCCTTCCGGGCCGACCTCTACTACCGGCTGAACGTCCTCCACGTCTACCTGCCGCCACTGCGCGAGCGGAAGGATGATGTGCCGCTGCTCGTGCGCACCTTCGTACGGGATCTGTCGCGTCAACACGACCGTCCGTTCCACGGCATCTCAGCCGAGGCAATGCAACTCCTCCAGGAATATGCGTGGCCAGGCAATGTCCGTGAGCTACGGAACCTGATCGAGAGCATGGTGGTGCTCGCGCCCGGCCGGGAGATCCAGGCGGCGGACATTCCCAGCGCCATTCGCGAGGGCGGCGAGGGAGTGAGACTGCTGCCGGTCCGCATCTCGAGGGTGGAGCAGGAAGCGGTTGTCGGCGCGCTGGGTGGCCGGGAGTTGGAGTTCATCCTGCGAAACCTGGTGGAACTCAAGCTTCAGGTGGAGGAACTTCGCCGGCGGCTCGACGAGGAGCGGTTGCGGAGAGCGGAGTGGGCCAGCGAGGTACATGTTCCGGTGTCAGGAGTCCACGGGCTGGAGGCGGGGTTGGAGTCGGCGATGTCCGGCGGGATCGGCCCCAGCGACGTTCCGATGCCGTCGAACGCCATCGTTCTCAAGGCAGGGATGCCGATGGCGGATATCGAGCGAGCGGCGATAGAGGCAACGTTGCGGGAGACGCGCGGCAATCGGCGTCGGGCCGCCGAACTCCTCGGGATTGGTGAGCGGACCCTTTACCGGAAGCTCCGGGAGTATCAGCCCGAGCTTGCCGACGAAGAATCAGCTTGACGGCGGAGCCGGCTGGTGTATTATGGGGCACCGATTACATGGATGAGCCCGCCCCGTACGACCCTGATCTGACCGGCCGCGTCCGACAATCCATCGCTCCCACCCACGCCTACTTGTCGTCACCAGCTAACGCATCGGCTGCGAGCATCCTCTCAGCGAGTACGATCCCGCTCCAGCGCGCCGAGGAACTCCTGACCTCGTTGCCCGGAGTCATCTCGGCGCGCATCATGGCCGATGGGGCCGGCTCGGTGAGCGAGATACATGTCCTGACGTCGCTGGATGTCGCGCCCAAGCAGACCGTTCGGAACATCGAGAGTGCGTTGATCGCGCACTTGGGCATGCGAGTGGACCACCGCAAGATCTCGGTCGCGACGACGATGGAGCCGCCGCGACCCCATCTGCACGCCGAGGCGGGCGGTCTCGCGACGGCTGGGGTGGCGGACGGTGCTGCGGAGCCCGTGACCGACGGTCGCCGGTTGTACTTCGAGGACGTGGAGGTGCGCCGATCACGGAGCCGGGGAGTGAGCTGCCGTGTGACGTTGCGCAAGGGTGAGGCGTCCTACTGTGGCGAAGCCGAGGGGATGGAGAACGAGCGCTCGAGGGTTGACCTTGCGGCGCGAGCCACGCTCCAGGCGATAGTGGAAGCGGAGGGGATGCAGGGCCGGCTGTCAGTGGACGGAGTGCAGATCATCCCGGCCTTTGGACGTGAGTTTGTTTTTGTGGCCATCGCGGCGCGGATGGAGCGGATGAATGCGCTTCTGACAGGTACCTGCGAGACCCGGGATAGCCTTGAAACGGCAGGCGCGCTTGCCGTGCTGGACGCAACCAACCGGTGGCTGGCGCACGGGCAGTAAGACAGAGGATTGGCTTCACGTAGCCGGCTGCGAACTGCATCCCTTCGACCATATCAAGACCAGAACCACAAATTCCCCCCGTCCCGGCTGAGCGAAGCTGAGCGGGCAGGCCATGTGATACGAGCGGAGCTTTCCTGATCTAGCGCGCTGCAAGGCGCGACTGACCGAAAGGGAGGTGACGCAAGATGACGCTTCTGGCCGAGCTCGTAGGCATGATGATGAATGTTCTCCTGATGGAGAGTCAGAGCTGGGTTTAAACCGGGGCGGGGGCTCCCAATATGCGCCTAAGATCCAGTCTGTATGTGGGCAGCATCTGCACTCTGTCGTCCCTTGCGGCGGCAGGAGTGTACGTACTTACGCCAGAGAGCGATCCTCTCGGCCTGAGCGCTGCGCTCTGCTTTGCGACACTGGGTTTTTTCGCGCAAGCACTCGGACATAAGATCGGGAATGGGGCCGAGGGCGACATCAGCTTTCTCCCCTTCCTTGCCATTGCGGTGCTGTCGCCGGGGTTGGCAGCAGTTGGGACAGTCGCTCTGTCAGTGGCCGTCACCCAGCTGAGTGCGAGGCGGCCCGTAATAAAAGGTACATTCAATGTCGGCCAATATGCGCTGTCCCTGTCGCTTGGCATTATTGCGTACAGGTTACTCGGTGGATTGGCATTTCTTGCGCACCCAACTGATCTCGCGACAGTTGCACGAGAGCCAGTACGATTTCTCTTGCCCTCTGTCGCGCTGGTCACGGTTTTCCTGTCTGTTAACAACTTCGCAGTCAGCGGTGCGATTGCGGTAAGTGGAGGGCGGAGATTTTGGACGATCTGGCGCGAGAACACGCTCCATAACGTCGTTTACGATGTGCTGGCCTTACCGTTCGTTCTTATGTTCGTGATGGTATACACGGCATGGGGATCGGTAGGCGCAGTTCTGCTCGCTGCTCCGATGCTCGCTATCCGGCAGCTTTATAAGACGAATGCGCAGCTGCAAAGGACCAACCATGAGTTACTTCAGCTGATGGTTGCAGCTATCGAGGCGAGGGATCCGTATACTTCTGGTCACTCTAGGCGAGTGTCGCGCTATGCGCGCATTGTTGGAAACGCGCTCGGACTCAATAGCAGACAAACAGCGCGGGTCGCCACCGCGGCGCTGCTTCATGACGTCGGCAAGATTCATGAGAGATTCGCGCCGATACTACAAAAACCAGGTAAACTAACCATTGAAGAGCGGCGCATTATGGAGACGCACTCACAAATGAGCGCCGATCTCGTTGCGCACGTGACTCACTTGCAAGACCTTGTGCTGCCAGTTCTGCACCATCACGAAAACTGGGATGGGTCTGGGTATCCCAACGGCCTTTCCGGCGAAGCTATTCCTCTCGAAGCGCGTATCATAATGATCGCTGATACAATCGACGCTATGACATCGGATAGGCCATACCGGAAAGCACTGGGCGAAGCAGAGGTACGCCGAGAAATAATCAAGTTCCGCGGTGTTCAGTTCGATCCGCAGATATGCGACGTGCTATTAGTGAGTCCACACTTTGCGCGCATCTTTGATTCTGTCGAAGTACACTCGAGCTCGGAGCGAAAATTGCTCGACCTTGCCCGACTGAGCTTTGGCAAGGTGAGCGCTTAGTCCGTCAGAGATGCGGTTGTAAGAAATGGTGCGTAGGCGTAGCTCTCTCGACGATATCGCGACACGTACTCTTGAATCATTCTATCCGCCTCCACGGAATCTCCCATCCGGCGGAGGCAATTGTCCAAAACATCGGCGCTGAAATCTTGGCCGCCATGCCGTTGAGTGATTGCGAATGTGTCGCGCAGGCCGTCAACGACTCTTTGTTCCAAAGGAATTGCGTAACGGAGAGACGTAGCGGCTACGAGCGCCAGCGATTCACTCCGACGACGCGCGCTACGATCAGCGAGTACTGAATCAATGTTTGGAGAGAACCGTGGGGCCAGTAAGCCCTCACCGACTAGAAGTCCAAGCTTTGCTCCGAACATACTGACGCTGCCCACCGCTGTATTGCCCTCCTGAACTTGAACCCAGTGAAGCGCGCGATGGTACCAGCGCTCAGCTGCGTCCAATCTCCGTTGTTCTAGGGCGATCGATGCCAGAATATCAGCGCAAGAGGCTGCTGCGCTTGCGTACTGGCGCTGTTCCGCTAGGTCCAGCGCTTCTCGAAGTGCTGATGACGCCTCATTGAAGTGGCCGCCCCGCCGTAACGGGAGTGCGGCCCTACTGATATCTCTGATCCACTCTGCGACATCAGTAGCTGGCAAGATTGTGCGCACGAAGTGCCTTGCGAGGGCGATTGCTTCGTCGAGATTGCCGTATGAGGAGTGGTAGATTAGCCGCGCAACGCGTCTGTGGCCATCTGTCACAGTGTCATGGGCGACCGGCTTCATTTCCATGACTGCGCTGTACAGCTCAAAAGCGGCTGTGGCATCGCAGAGATTGTCGGCGAAAATCAATCCCAGTACAGCTGCGCGCGCTCGTCGACGGAGCAAGAATGAGGGCTCAGTCGCGAAGTACGAGGATGCGCGCAGGAGGTCGCGCATGTCGCCGTCGGTGCGCCAGAGTGCCTCGAGTTCTAGTAGAGAGAGATCCGTGCAGTCGTCATACGGCAGATCTAGCTGCACATCCTTGTGTGCCTGCAGCGTCGCGAGAACCTTCTCCCACTTGCCAGCAAGCTGATGAGCATTTGCTAACGCCCCAAGCATCTCGAGCCGCTGCTCGTCCGTCTCGCACAGATCCAGCGCGCGCTCGTAAACCTCCGCCGCCTCCGTCGGAAGTCCCACCTCGACCAGTTGCGCCGCGCATGAACGCACCAGGTTGAACGCGCGCTCGGGTTCCCCTGCCTCCAGCCACTGCTGCGCACAGTCCCAGAGTAGCGCTGCCGATTGTGAACGCTCTATCTCGGCCTGCAGTACCTCCGCCGCACACCGGTGCAGTAGCTGGCGCGTCGGATCGGCCAGGCGCGATAGGGCCGCCTGGGCGATCAGGTCGTGGCGACAGGGAATTCCGTAGCCGCCCGTCGCCACCAGGCCGTGCTCGGAGAGTCGCGCGACGCTGTCCACCAGGTCATGACGCTTGTGCTCGAGTACCAGTTCGAGACGCTCGAAGGTCGCCGCCTTGCCAAGCACCGCGCAGGCCTGGAGGGTGCGCAGTGGTAGATCGTCCAGCCTGCTCACTCGCTGGTCGATGAGCACCGAGAGCGAGGTCGGTGCCCTCAGTTCGCCGGTCTCTATCCAGTGCACCGCCAGGGCACGTACGAAGAATGGGTTCCCCTCGGCTACGTGCACGCTCCAGTCGCGAAACATGGGCGGTGCGCTCGTCCCCCTCGTGACCGCCGCGAACAGCGTTAGCGAGTCCTCCTGCGACAGCGGAGGTAGTCGATACAGTTCCAGTTGTGGCGATGGACGCGAGGGTGCCGCTGGAGTGGCGTGCGGCAACCGCGATGTCAACACGAGCATCACTCGCCGCTCGTCCACCCAGTCGATGAGGTCGCGCAGCACGCGCCACGACTGCCCGTCCAGCCAGTGTGCGTCCTCCACGCACAGCAGGAGCGGTGCCTCCTCGGCCACCGCGTCGACCAGATCCAGTATCGCCTGACGCACCCCGGCAAAGAGCAGCTCCGCTTCCCGCGTCGCCGGGCTCGGCTCCAGTACCGCCGGATCATGCTCCGTAAGGCGACGTAGAAATTCCATCGATTCCGGCGAACAGCCGATCCCGCCGGGAAGGCTCAGTAGCGCCGGCACCAGATCCATGAACAGTGATAGCGGACGGTCAGTATCCCGCGGCTGGGATACCACCCGCTCCATCCGCGCTCCCTCCAGGGTCGCGAGTTGCGCGAACTCCGCCGCCAGGCGGCTCTTGCCGATCCCCGCCTCGCCCCACAGCAGCACCGCCCTGCCATGTCCGCGACGTACGTCCCGGAAGCGCTCGTGGAGAAATGCCACGCTCTCCCCACGCCCCACGAAACAACTCTCGGCCACCGCCAACGATGTGGGCGGACGGAGGCGATCGGCAATCCGGCGGCGGAGGACCGATGCAGGCAGCCGTAGTTCCGACCGGGCAGCGTCCGAACCCGCGACAGCTCCCCCCACCTCATCCAGATAGCCGTCCAGGATTGTCAGCGCCGCGCGCTTGCTGCCGGTCAGGGCCGTTGCTTCGGCGAGGGCGAACGTCGCCTCCTCGTTCAACGGGTCGAGTTGGAGGCACTTCCGCGATAGGATCTCCACGGCGCCCCAGTTGCCACGTCGACGCTCATCGAGCATCACGGAGAGTACGGCTCGCCTGAGAGTGCTGTGTATCTGGCCACGCTGCTCCTCCAGCCAGATCGAGAAGCTGGCCGAGAATTCGGGCGCGTAGCCGGCGAGAAATTCACCGAATGGTTGATCCGGACGGAGGAGCGCGGCTATCGACGGGCTCTCAGGGTCGCCGAAGAGAAGTTCGTCATGGACGACGTGCTCCAGCGGAAGCCGCACCTGACTGCCGTGACTCTCCACGGGTGCTCCGAGCTGGCGAAGCTTGTAGAGAGCCTGGCGGAGGTTGTGCCGGGCACGCGCATCAGATGTCGCCGGCCACAGCAGGTCGACAAGCTGTCGTCGCGACACGGGTCGCCCGCGCGCAAGCGTAACGACGAGCATCAGGGCGAAGGCCATTTCGGCCTCCGGCCCCAATCGCTCAGCCCCCACCTCGATGATACACTCGCCGATCGCTCGCAGGCGCACCATTCTGCCTCCCGGCGTCGCAGATCCACCCCAGGTCGACGGCCAACCCGACGCCGCCGTCGTACTCAGTCGCTCCGAGGCGTCAGCGGTGCGTCAGCGACGGTCCCTCAACGACGCTGACGCACCGTCCGGGGACAGGCCGTCAGCCACCCTCGAGCGGCAGCAGACGCTCCACGCTGATCCCTTCCGCCTCGCCCTGGAAGTTGATCACCACACGGTGACGCAGCACGGCCAACGCAACGCTCCGTACGTCTTCCAGGTCGGGCATGGCGCGGCCGTCCATTGCTGCCCGCGCCTTCGCGCCGAGCACCAGGTACTGCGACGCACGGGGACCGGCGCCGTAACTCACATAGCGTTTCACCTCGGCACTCGCCTCGGGCTCCTCGGGACGGGTCGCACGGGCCAGGCTCACCGCGAGCTGCACGACCGAGGGCGGCGCGGGGAGGCGGCGGACCAGACGTTGCAGGTCGATCAGCTCGGACGCGCTCAGGACGGCCTTCACTTCCATGTCCGTGTCGCCCGTTGTCGCCGTGACGATGCGCTCCTCCTCGTCACGTGTAGGGTAGCCCAGCCGGAGCTCGAACATGAACCGGTCCAGTTGTGCTTCCGGCAACTGGTACGTGCCTTCCTGCTCGATCGGGTTCTGTGTCGCGAGGACGAAGAAGGGATGCGGCAGGCGGTGGGTCTTGCCAGCCGTCGTCACGCTGTGCTCCTGCATGGCCTGCAACAGCGCCGCCTGTGTCTTGGGTGGCGCGCGATTGATCTCATCGGCCAGGACGACATTGGCGAACACCGGTCCGCGGACGAAACTGAAGCTCCGTCGGCCGGTCGCGTGATCCTCCTCGAGTAGCTCCGTGCCCGTGATGTCGCTGGGCATCAGGTCAGGTGTGAACTGCACACGCGAGAAGCTCAGTTCCAGCGTCTCGGCCAGCGTCTGGACGAGCAGCGTCTTGGCGAGCCCGGGCACGCCGACCAGCAACGCGTGCCCGCCCGCGAGCACCGCGGCGAGAAGGTTGTCGACGATGGCGTGCTGGCCGATGATGCGCTGGCCGATCTGCTGCATGAGTGCCGTACGAGCAACGGCGAGCTGGTCGAGCAGTTCGATGTCGCGAGACTCGTCGACCGATTGCGATGAGAGCTGACTGGCCACGTGGAAGACAGGGTTGGGGTCGCCGGAACATAACGTCCGCGTCTCCCCCTGGGGAACCATGGTCGCGTCCATCTGCTCGTCACGAGTACCGTGCGCGGCGGGCTCCTGGCGGGCTCCTGGCGGGCTCCTGGCGGGCTCCCGGCGGGCTCCCGGCGGGCTCCCGGCGGGCTCCCGGCGGGCTCCTGGCGGGCTCCTGGCGGGCTCCTGGCGGGCTCCCGGCGGGCTCCCGACACACTCCGGACCGTCGTGCGCCCTGCCCCCTGACATGCCCCTGCTCACGATCGCACCGACCCGCGCGGGCCGCTTCCGGCCGCGCTCAGGGCAGCGTGAAGCCGTGTCTCAGCTCGATCGGGTTGTTGCTGCTACGGAGGCTGGCGACGACGGTGAACGAGCCAGCCGAGCCGGTCGGAGGCGCCCATCGCTCCGTGTATTCGGTCGTCTCACCAGCTCCCAGCAGCTTGGTCTGGACGGCCGAGGTGAACATGCGGTCGTGGCTCCAGCGCCAGACCTCCCGGCCGGCTGCATCCAGTATCACGACTTCATGGGTCTGCCCGTCCGGGAAGCTCAGCTCGAGTCGCTTTTCCGTGGCGTTGGTGACCCGGAGGGCGAACTCCACATCCCGGCTGGCCTCAGGCCGTCTGACAGCCACGTCGAGTGTGGCGGCAAGGTCTCGCAGCGTCGTGTCTGCCATGGCCACGTCGGCCGGCGGTACTTCAGCGGAACGCGACAGAGGGCCGCACGCGAAGACGAGTGCGGAGGCGCAGAGCAAGGGGACGATGAGCCGGCTGTGCATGGGCCTGCGGTAACGGGGCGGGGCTCGCGCAGTCCGCGTCGGGGGGTCACGGATGCTGTGGGCGCGAAGTTATCAACATTGAGACGCCCCGTCAAGGAGTGAGTAACGGGTTAAGTACTGTGGAGAACTGCACTTGCCTGCTCTCGCGTACTCTTCGTCGTATCTTCGGGCGACAGGCTCTGGTTCGCTTGCGAAAAATTTCACAAGCTCCTAGATTCCCGCCGCAATGATGGATGAGCCTGGGCATCAGGATGGACCGGATCGGGGCAACGGCCCCGACTCCGGCGAGGCTCGGAATGAGGTCGCCGGAACATCGGTGACTGCTTATGCCGGCTTCGGGATGCAGTTCGCGCTTTCCATCGTCGTCTCGGCCTATGCGGGGCAGTGGCTGGACCGACGCTTCGGCACGGAGCCATGGCTCCTGCTGTCGACCATCCTCATGGGAGCCGGCGGCACGTTCTACAGTATCTACCGGAAGCTCATGGCAGACCTGCGGCGAGAAGAAGAGGCGCGTAAACGATGACTACCAGGAGAGCTGTCGCCATCTATGCGGCCATCTCGGTAGTGATTCTTGCCGTCGGTACCTGGATCTTCGCCGCGTTCTTTCCGGCACCCACGGAGCGGCGAGCCATCCATATCAGCGCCGGCATTGCCTTCGTCGTCCAGATCGTTGGTTTTCTCGCCGCCCGCCACACTCGCGGCACCAACCCGTTCGCCGGATTCGGAATGGGCATGTTGCTGCGCTTCGTCACACTCGCTCTCTACGCCTTCCTCGTCGTCGACCAACTCGGGCTGCCAACTTCGGCGGCCCTGTTGAGCCTGGCGACGTTCTTCTTCGTATCGACCCTGGTCGAACCCCCGCTGCTGAAGCCATGACCTTCTCCGGCGTTCTCGCCCTCACCGCCCTCCTCCTCGCCGCCGCGCCGGCTCCGGCCGTCGCGGAGTCCGCACCACAGTCGTTCAGCGTTGGCGCCATGCCGGCCCTCGTTCTCCAGGCCATGGTCGCACCCGAGATCGCACCGCGGCCCGGCGAATCGGTGGGCGCTGCCGTGAACCGCGTCGAGGCCGACGCGATGGAGCAGTCAGGCAATGGGGCGGTCGAGCGGGTGGACATCATCACCCCGCACATCACCGACTCTCACGAACTCGAGCTGCCCTACTGGAAGGCGCCGTTCTACAAGGCGGTGCACCTGCCGCGCTGGAAGCCGGTGATGATCGGAGGCTTCGCGGTGGATCTCTCGCCCACGAAGCACGTCGTCTTCATCCTGCTCGCCGCCGTGCTCACCATGCTGACGCTCGTTGGTGCGGCTCGTGCTCACAGCCGGGATCACCGTGAGCGGGGTGTGCCGAAGGGCTTTGCGGGCGGCCTCGAGGCCATGGTCCTCTACCTCCGCGAGGAGGTCGTGATGAAGAACATCCCGCACGGTGGCGCGCGGTACGTGCCGTTCATCCTCACGCTGTTCTTCCTCATTCTCTTCGCCAACCTGCTGGGTCTGATCCCTTACGGGTCCACGGCCACCGGGAACATCTCCGTCACGGCGACGCTGGCGATCGTCACCTTCATCGTCGTCGAGGTCGCCGGCATGCGCGCGCTCGGCGCCGGTTACCTGAAGACGATCTTCTACTGGCCCAGCGACATGCCGATCGCGATCAAGCTGCCCATGACGCTGATCATGACGCCGGTCGAGATCGTGAGCAAGCTGACTAAGCCGTTCGCGTTGGCCATCCGACTGTTCGCCAACATGACCGCCGGGCACATCGTCGTCCTGGCGCTGATCGGGCTCATCTTCAGCTTTGCCAGCATCGCCTCCGCGGCCCCATTGCTGATGGCCGTCGCGATCATGATGCTGGAGATCTTCGTGGCCTTCCTGCAGGCCTTCATCTTCGCCCTTCTGTCGTCTGTCTTCATTGGCCAGATAGTCGAATCCCACTGACGTCGTACAGATGTCTGGAGCAGGTGCAGTGCATCGCGAGCCAGCGCACTCCCGGCGCGCGATACCGTACCCGGCCGGATGGTCGGGAAAGCTCGTTGAGCCCCGGGGCTCGCTGACGGGCAGCGTGGTGGCCTGGCCGCCGACGCGGAGTGACACCGGATCAACCGCACTACCACAGACAGGACACTGAAAATGACCTTCGAGATTCTTCCGCTGCTACAGGCGGCGACCGAGACCGCGTCCAACAACAACGTCGGACTTTCCCTCATCGGCGCCAGCCTGGGTGCCGGCCTCGCCGTGATTGGCGCGGGCCTGGGCATTGGCCGCATTGGCGGCCAGGCGGTGGAGGCCATGGCCCGCCAGCCAGAGGCCGCCGGCCGCATCCAGACCGCCGCCCTCATCCTCGCCGCTCTGATCGAGGGCGTCGCGCTGTTCGGCGCCGTCATCGCCTTCATGATCGCAGGCAAGTTCTAGTTCCGGTGTGCGGGGTCGGCCCCGGGGTCGACTCCCGCTCTCCTCTTCCATTCGTCCTCACTGTCATGCGTCTGCCGCGCGTAACGCCGCTCTCGCTCCTCCTCCTTCCGCTCCTCGCCACCGCCGCCACCCCGGCGCTCGCGCTGGCCCAGGAAGGTGGGGAAGCCGCACGTGTCAACCTCCTGTCGCCAAATGTGGGGTTGATGTTCTGGACGCTCATCATCTTCGTCCTCCTCCTCTTCGTCCTCGCCAGGTTCGCCTTCCCGCCCATGCTCGCCGCCGTGGAAGCACGGGAGCAGGCATTGCTGGATGCGATCGAGGGCGCGAAGGCCGACCGTGCCGAGGCCGCCGAACTGCTGGCGAAGCATCGGGCCGAGATGGATAACGCCCGGGTGGAGGCTCAGCGCCTGATCGCCGACGGGCGTGCCGCTGGCGATCGTCTGCGTGCCGAGATGCTCGAGCAGACCCGCGTGCAGCAGCAGGAGCTGCTGGACCGGGCCCGCCGGGACATCGAGGCGGAGCGTGACCGCGCGATCGCCGAGCTCCGTCGCGAAGCCGTCGAACTGGCCATCGCCGGTGCGAGCAAGGTCATGGACCACAACATGGACGACGCGACGAACCGCAAGCTGATCGATCGCTTCCTCTCCTCGTTGCCCACCACCGCCACGCCGGCTCTCTGATGCGCGAGTCGACGATCGCCCGCAACTACGCGGACGCCCTGCTCGCCCTGGCCCGTCGCGCCGACGACACCGTGGGTTGGGGAAGATTGATCGGCGACGTCGCGGCGGCGGTGGAGCGCGATGAACGGCTCTTCCGCTTCCTGGAGGCGCCGCAGATAGACGCCGGCCAGAAGAAGGCAGTGTTCGCTCGCGCACTCGCCGACCGGGCCCCACGACTGTTCGTTCTCTTCATCGAGAAGCTGATCGACAACCGGCGGCAGATGCTGCTGCCGGCCGTAGCGGTCGAGTACAACAACCTCCTGGACGAGGCATCGGGGCGTGTGCATGCGCACGTCACCGTCTCCCGTGACATCGGTGACGCTGGTCGTGATTCCATCGCTGCTCAGCTCTCACGCAGTCTCGGCAAGGAGGTCATCCCTCATGTCGTCATCAATCCGACCATCCTTGGCGGTGTCGTCGTACGGGTCGGTGATACCGTGATGGATGGCTCCGTTCGCCGTCGCCTTTCCACACTTCGTCGGCAGATGCTGAAAGGTACGCGCTAGCGCGTGGCGGCATCATTGACCACGATAAGGGGGCCGGGCACCGAAGGATGGTGGGTCGGCCCCATGTCGCAGACAGCCAGGTTCCTCTCACTGCTCGTCGATGCTTCCCACCCTCGCCTTCGCGTTCCTCCAGGCAACCTCGCCGGCCGGTGGCGACACCACGGGCTACTGGCAGCAGCGCGCCTCCTACAGCATCGTTGCGACCCTCGATGAGGCAGTCTCGGCGCTTCACGCGACAGGCACGCTGGTCTACGTCAACAATTCGCCAGACACGCTCCACGAGTTCTACGTTCACCAGCACCTGAACGCCTTCCGGCCGGGATCGGCGTGGAGCGCGGTGGACGAGCGGGAGGGGGTTCAGCGGTTCCAGAACCTGGAGGAGCCCGACTTCGCCTATGAGCGCTTCACCGCGCCGCCACGCTTTGACGGCGTGCCAGTGCCGGCGACATACCCCGGCGCTCCGGACAGCAGTGTCGCCCACTTCGTCCTGCCGCGACCCCTGATGCCCGGCGACACGCTACGGGTGGAATTCGAGTGGGACGCGCGACCGTCCACCCTGCCGCGTCGTCAGGGGCGGCGCGGCAGGAGCTACGACTTTGCGCAGTGGTTTCCGAAGGTGGCGGTCTACGACCGTGGAGGCTGGGAGCCGAATGCACTCCGGCCCGCGGGCGAGTTCTATGGTGAGTTCGGAGACTTCGACGTCACCCTCCTCCTCCGCGATGACCAGGTCCTGGGCACCACCGGTGTCGTCGTGGCCGGCGATCCGGGGTGGCGTCGGGTCCTGCAGTGGGGCGTCGTGGCTCAGCAACCGACGGCGTACAGCGACGTGCCCCCGACGCCCGATGTGGCGGTGCCGCCGGGATATCGTGCCGTGCGCGTGCTCGCCCGCGATGTCCATCACTTCGGCTGGTCGGTCTCGCCCGATTACCGCTACGAGGGCGGCTATTACCTGCGGCCGAAGCCTGCTGGCCCTACCCGCTGGACCACCTGGGACAGCGTGGCCGTGAACGTTCTCTACCGGCCGGGTGACGAGGCGCAGTGGGGACAGGGACAGGTGGTCGCACGCACGACGACTGCGCTGAACTGGTTGGAGTCCATCTACGGACCCTACGCATATCCGCAGATGACGGTGTTGCACCGCATCGAGGGAGGCGGGACGGAGTTCCCCATGATGCAGATGAATGGTTCGCCGTCGCAGGGGCTCATCCTCCATGAGGGTGGACACGTCTTCACCTATGGCATCCTGGCCAACAACGAGTGGCGTTCGGGATGGATGGATGAAGGACTCACCTCTTACCAGTCGGCCTGGTTCGCCCGCGCCACGCCGCAGGATCGGACTGCCGTGCCGTCGCTGCCGCAGCGCTCAACGGGCACGGGCTACGCCCGCCACCGCCTGGTTCCAGCGCCGACGTTCAACGCACTCCTCGGCCAGACGAGGCTCGAGTTGATGGGGCGTGCCGAGCCGCTCGGTACCAGCGGACCCGATTTCAGCGAGTATGCCATCTACAGCAACATGGTATACAGTCGCGCCGAATTGATGTACGGGGCACTGCGGGACGTGATGGGTGACGACGCATTCAGGGAGTTCCTGCGCACCTACTACGCGCGTTGGGCCCTCCGCCATGTCGACGAGGCCGCGATGCGCGCGGCCGCCGAGGACGCCCACGGTGCGCCGCTGGGCTGGTTCTTCGGACAGTGGGTACACCGCACCGGGGTGGTGGACTACGCTCTGCGTGACGTGAAGGTGCAGCGGGATGGTGACGAGTGGCTCACGACGGCGACGGTCGCCCGACTCGGTGACTACTGGCATCCCATGCCGCTCGGTGTCCAGGTGGATACGGGGTGGGTGATCATCCGAGGGTCGCCCCTGGCCACGACCCAGAAGTTGACCGTCCGCACGTCGACGCAGCCGATATCGGTCCGGCTCGACCCGTACCACAGCACGCCGGATTGGTACGCGCCGAACGATATCGACGTACATTTCCCGCGCCTCGATCGCGCAACTTCGGTGGTGGTGCCAGACTGGCCGTTCCTCGATCAGCGGCTGGCCAATCGATACGTGACGGAGCTCGCTCCGCTGGCCTGGTACGGCCGTTCCGACGGCGCGGTGGGAGCGTTCCGGGTGCGCAGCAGCTACCAGGGCCTCTATGACCGGCGCGAGGCCGGGCTGGGTGTGGCTACCCGGTCGCGCGCTTCCTCCCAGCCGGTCGGCGGCGCCACCAGTTCTCCGTCGGAACTCTCCAGGCTGCAGGCCTGGGCAACCGTGGAGGACCCTATCCTCCCGGGGCATGGGCGACCCTTGATGGGAGCTCGCGCCGGGCTCTGGCTGCTGGACGGAGTGGCCATGGCATCGGTTGGCCAGACATGGGATCGCAGTCGGTTCCTGGCCGCTGGCGACCGCGTCACGCACGAGTTGGTGGCGACCGGTACATTCCCGTACGAGCGTGCGGTGATGGACGGTCGTCGGTGGGACGGACGGGCGGCGACTGACCTTGGCTGGAACTATGCCCGCGTCTCGCCGATGGCACGCGGGACGACGCTGCTGGCTTCGGTCGCCGTTGGGGTACAGACGGGTTTCGGCGACAGTCCCGATCCATATGCCAGGGCCGAGGCGTCGTGGAGACTCTCGCGGACGAGTGCCGGTGGGCTCCTGACGCACCGCGTGCGGCTGTTCGCCGGCGTGGAGCTCGACGCACCTGCCGAGCGCGGACTCTACCTGAGTTCGGCTACACCCACGGCGACGTTCACCAATCACTGGTGGCGACCGGATGGTGGGTTGCTGTCCGGAAATGATGTGCCCTACAGGCCGCTCGGCGGCGGCGGCTTCAGGGGGTACGACGCGCTGGCGTCCACCCGTGCGCTCGGCGCGCTCAACGCAGAACAGGGAATCCGCCTCTACAGTTTCGGTCCGGCACCGCGCTCGCTGGCGCTCCACGCCAACCTGTTCGGTGACATCGGCGTTCGCGACGCGGCGCATATCCAGGCACGGGAGCGGTTGCTCGCCGACGCGGGCGCCGGCATCGCCTTGCGTGGCCGGTTCTTCGATCGGGACGTGAGCGTGCGTCTGGATCTGCCGTTCTATGTGCGCTTCCCTGAACTGGCAATCGGCGAGCGTTACTCCAGGGCGTTCACGCATCCCGACCCGTTCAAGCTGCGCTGGGGTTTCTCGCTCCAGGATCTCTGGTAGGGTGGGGTACCGACGGGACTCTGGCGGTCAGCGACCGCCGTGGCGCGGGGCACTCTTGCCACGATGCCGTCCGCGGCGAGATATTTCCATGGATGAGATGGTCTGGCGTGGGTGACAGTCTGGATCGGCGCGGCTTCCTGACGCGTGGTCTGGCGCGGGCACTCGGGCAGGCAACCACGATGCTGCTTGATGAGTTGGCGCCAGTGCGTCACGTGCGCCCACCTGGCGCGCTGCCCGAGGCGGCGTTCGTGGCCGCCTGCACCCGTTGTGACGCCTGCGTGCAGGCCTGTCCCGTGCAGGCCATCCAGCTTCTGGGGCCGGAAGCCGGAATGGCGCGTGGCACGCCGATGCTGGATCTGGCGACGACGGCCTGCGTCATGTGCGTCGACATGCCCTGCGCGGCTGCCTGTCCCACCGATGCGCTCGCCGTGCCCACCGACGGATGGAAGGATGTCAGGCTGGCCGCCATCAGCCTCGACGAGACACGCTGCCTCCCCTTTCACGGGGTGGGGTGTGGTGTGTGTGCGCGAGTCTGCCCGGTCGGGGAGACGGCGCTCACGCTGGACGAGGCCGGCCGGCCCGTCTTCGGCCCGGACTGCACCGGATGCGGTAGCTGTGTCACGGCGTGCGTGACCAGTCCCAGCTCACTGGCGGCATCGCCGCCCTGAGGGAGAGAAGATGACCGATGGCTTGAAGCGAGACGACGCCCCCGTATCGGGTACCAACGGGGACGCCGCCACCTCCGGCGGTGTCGATATTTCGATGGCCCCGCCAGCCAGCGGCCGCGTGGAGGCCCGAATCGTGCCCAAGCCATGGGGGCACGAGACCATCTGGGCGCATACCGATCGTTACGTCGGGAAGATCCTGCACATCAAGGCAGGAGAGGCACTCTCGGTACAGTACCATGAGCGGAAGGATGAGACTATCCACCTGCTCTCCGGCACGATGATCTACCGCGTGCAGGACGGTGACACCCTTCGTGACACGAACCTCGCGAGCGGAGAATCGTTTCGCATCGTACCTGGTACCGTGCACCAGATGGAAGCCATTACTGACTGCGACGTGCTCGAGGTCTCCACTCCGGAGCTCGATGACGTCGTGCGTCTCACCGATCGTTACGGACGCGAGGGGACGAACGCACCATGAAAGTGATAATTCCTCTGGCCGGCAAGGGCACCCGCCTGCGCCCGCACACGCACGTCACGCCCAAGCCGATGCTGCGCGTCGGCGGCAAGCCGGTGATGGACTACATACTGGAAGACCTCGAGAAGCTCGGTACCGTTGAGCAGATCGTCTACATCACCGGGCATCTCAAGGAGAAGGTGGAGGAGCACGTCCACCAGATCTCCGACATCCCGTCGGTCTTCCTCGAACAGCGCGTGCAGGACGGTACGGCCGGCGCCGTCGCGCTGGCCCGCGAGTACGTGGACCAGCCGGTGCTGATCGTGTTCGTCGATACCATCTTCGACGCCGACCTCAGCGTGGTGAAGGACAGCAAGGCCGACGGGATCATCTGGGTGAAGGAGGTCGAGGATTACCAGCGATTCGGCGTCGTGGTCAGCGACGAGACCGGGGCCATGACGCGCATCGTGGAGAAGCCATCCGAGCCCATCTCCAGGCGCGCCAACATCGGCCTCTACTATATCCGCAACTGGAAGCTGCTCTTCGAGGGCATCGATCACGTGCTCACCCAGCCGCTCAACAAGGGGGAGTACTATCTCACCGATGCCTTCCAGTACATGATCGAGCACGGCGCGCGGATCGAAGTGATCGACGTGGAGGGGTGGTACGATGCGGGCAAGCTGGACACCCTCCTGGACACCAACAGGGTGATGCTCGAGAAGGGACGGGCTCGCAGGCCGGAATCGGTGGCCGGCGTGACATTCGTGGACCCGGTGTACATCGAGGATGAGGTGAAGCTCAGCAATTCGCTGATCGGCCCCAACGTCTCGTTGCTTGCCGGCACCGTGGTGGAGAACTCGACACTCAGGGACACGCTCGTGGGCGCCGACAGCCATATCGTGAACTCCACGCTCTCCCGCTCACTGGTGGGTGATTCCACGACAGTGGAGAACGTGAGTGGCGAGATGACGATCGGAGATCACGCCGAGGTGCACGGATCGGCGTGAGCGTCAGCGGTGGCAGGCGGTCGATCGCGGCCCTATGAGGCTGCCGCAGCGACAGCGAGTGTGAGCGCCCGCGCGACGCCCACGGTACCGTCCACGTTGTCGAACCATTCGCCGACGGTGTGCGCGGCACCTCCGCGACCGCCCGCACCGATGGCAACCGCCGGAATGCCGAGTCCGATCGGGACATTGGCATCGGTGGACGCGGTGGCGCTGGACGGCGTCCGGCCGACGAGCCGGGTGGCAGAGAACGCTGCCGTCACCAGCGGGTGGTCGGTCGGTACCGTACCGCAGGGCCTGTCGCCTATGACCTCGATGGTCAGCCCGAGTGTGGGTGTGGCATGGGCACGCCGTGCATCCTCCCGCTCGGCACAGCTCCTGGCCACGGTCGATATCTCGCGAGCGTAGCGGGCCAGCACGGCCTCGCTGGTGGAGCGCAGGTCCACCTCCAGCCAGGCTTCCTCGGGGATGGCGTTCACCGAGAGACCACCGCCGATCCTCGTCACGCTGAGTGTGGTTCTCGGCGTGACCGGCAGGGACAGGTCGGACAGGCGGGCAGCGGTCGCGGCCGCGGCGTGCACCGGGTTGGAGACCCCGAAGGCGGCCCAGCTATGTCCCCCCGGACCGCGGAATGTGACCCGGATACGACGAGCGCCCAGGGCGTCGTGGACGATGCGCTGGTCCCCCGCGCCGTCGAGGGCGATGGCTGCGTGGGCCCTGGCACCCGCGCCGGCGAATAGCGCTCGTGCGCCGCGCAGGTCGCCCGCGCCCTCCTCGCCGACGGTGGCGGCGAAGAGCAGTGGGCGACGGGTGCGCACGGTGCTGCCGTCGATCGCGCCGGCCAGGGCGACCATCACGGCGAGCCCGCGACCGTTGTCACCTATGCCCGGACCCACCAGGCGCGACCCCTCGCGTCGCACTTCGAGCGGGGTACCGTGCGGGAAGACGGTATCCAGGTGGGCGCAGAGTACCACCGGAGCAAGCGTCGGGTCGGTTCCCCGGCGTACGCCGAGAATGTTTCCGACACCATCCGCGCAGACGTCTTCCAGGCCGGCCTCGACGAAGCGAGCGGCGACCGCCATCCCCCGTTGCGCCTCGTCACCGGTGGGTGCCGGGATCTGAGCGAGTTCCACCTGTGCGCGAACGATCTGGCCATCGCGCGAGCGCAACTGCTCCCGCGCCGGGGCGAGGGCGGCGTGAATCTCGCCGATGTCCATCCCGGAAGTATGTGTGGTGAGGGCCATGCTGTCTATATCAAGCTTCCGGCAGTCGATTTGCAAGCCAGTGCACCAGGGATGCACGCCACCATCGGGCTGGCGTCATCGATCCGACCTCGCCATATGGACGCTCCCTCAGCCGCCCGACCCACCGACCAGCCAGCCATGGGCGACTCGCCACCGAGTGCATCAGAGACGTCCGAACGCCGGTCCTGGCTCGGGCGAAACGTGCTGGCCCTGAGCGCTGTCAGTCTGCTCACCGATATCTCGAGCGAGATCATCTACCCGCTGCTGCCGCTCTTCCTGAGTACCGTCCTCGGCGCCAGCGCGGCCACGCTCGGCCTCATAGAGGGCGCGGCAGAGTCCACCGCCGCATTGCTCAAGCTGGGTAGCGGCTGGCTGTCTGACCGGTTGCGGCGGCGGAAGCCGCTGGTGGTGGCCGGTTACCTGCTGGCGTCCATCGCGCGACCGCTCGTCGGGCTGGCGACCAGCGCCAGCCAGGTGCTGGCCATCCGGCTCACCGACAGGGTGGGGAAGGGCATCCGCGGGGCGCCGCGAGACGCCCTCATAGCCGACTCGGTGACGCCGCAGCTCCGCGGCCGCGCCTTTGGCCTGCACCGGGCCGCCGACCACCTGGGTGCCGTGGGTGGACCGCTCCTCGCCTTCCTGATGCTCGACGGAATGGGCATGTCGCTCCGTTCCGTCTTTCTCTGGGCCGCCGTTCCCGGTGCGCTGGCGGTTGCGGTAGCCGTCTGGGGAGTCAGGGAGACAGGACATCCGTCGTCGCGGGACCAGCCACGATCACCCGAGCCGTCGCCGCATCGGCCCGAATTCCAGTCGCCCGAGCCGGCGGCTTCACTGGGCAGTTCGTTCTGGCGCTACCTGGGGGTGCTGGTGGTATTCACCCTCGGGAACGCGACCGACGCCTTCCTGCTCCTCCGCGCGACCCAGTTGGGCGTGGCAGTGGCCCTCATACCACTGCTCTGGGCGATGCTCAGCGTGGTGAAGTCAGCGTCCAGCGTGCCCGGCGGCTGGCTCTCCGACCGCGTCGGGCGCAAGCCTCCGATCGTGGCGGGGTGGGCGCTCTACGCGCTCGTCTACATGCTCTTTGGCCGGGCCGGCGAGCCATGGCACGCGTGGGCACTCTTCGCCCTCTACGGCCTCTACTTCGGCCTCACCGAAGGAGTCGAGAAGGCACTGGTGGCAGACCTGGCGCCGTCCGACCGGCGGGGCACAGCGTTCGGTTGGTACAATCTCGCCATCGGTATCGGGGCACTGCCGGCGTCGGTGCTCTTCGGGGTGCTCTGGGATCGCCTGGGCCCGACGGCGGCCTTCGACGTGGGAGCCGCGCTGGCAGCGCTGGCCGCCCTGGGGCTACTCCTACTGGTGCCGGGACATCGCTCGATGGCAGCGGGCACCGGTTGAGCGCGCGGAGCGGTGCCCCGCGCGCCCCTGAGTGCGGCGTGCCGCGTGCTATCGCGCGCACCCCGCGCGCCCCTGAGTGCGGCGTGCCGCGTGCTATCGCGCGCACTCCGCGCCCCCTGAGTGCGGCCCGTTTACTTCCTGTCGGGCCTGGCCAGCGATCGTTCGAACAGTTCGAAGATGCGCCGGTACTCGTCGGTCCAACTGGAGGGGCGGACGAAGCCGTGGTCCTCCACCGGATAGACGGCCAGTTCCCAATCCGTCTTGCCCAGCTCTATGAGCCGTTGGGAGAGTCGCACGATGTCCTGGAACTGGACGTTCACGTCCACCATTCCGTGCGCCATCAGGAGGGGATCCTCCAGCCCTTCGGCGAAATAGATCGGGGATGACTGCCGGTAGGCTATCGAGTCGTTCTGCGGCAGGTTGAGGATCCGCCCCGTGTAGCCGTGATTGTAGTGCGCCCAGTCGGTCACGGACCTCAGCGCCGCGCCGGCACCAAAGTGTTTCGGCTCGGTGAACAGCGCCATCAGCGTGATGAAGCCGCCATAGCTGCCGCCGTAGAGGCCCACGCGCTCCGGATCGATGCCGAAGTTCTGGTTCAGGTAGCGCGAACCGTCCACGTGATCCTGGAGGTCGCGACCGCCCATGTGACGGTAGATTGCCGTCCGCCAGTCCCGACCGTAGCCCGCCGATCCACGGTAGTCGATGTCCAGTACCACATAACCCTTGCTCGCCAGGTACTGGTTGTACATGTACTCGCGGGCGTAGCTGGACCAGTAATTGTGGACGTTGTGCAGATAGCCGGCTCCGTGAACGAAGATCACGGCGGCTCCGTTGGGCTGGGCGTCCCACGACTGGGGCTTGTAGATGCGCGCCGGCACCAGTACGCCGTCGCTTGCGGGGATCATCACGATCTCCGGCTTCACCCACGGGAAGGACAACCACTCCTCGGTGGGCGACGTGGTGAGCTTCGCCATCGATGCGCCCGGCTTGTTGTCCATCACGAACAGCTCGGGAGGGCGGTTGGACTCGGAATAGACGTCGGCCAGCAGGCGTCCATCGGGCGAGATGGTCACGTTGTGTCCGCCCACGGCGCTCGTCACCTTCGTCCGCGCGCCGCCATTCACCGACATCCGCCAGAAGTGCTGCTCGAATGGCGAGCCCTCGTTGGTGGTGAGGAGGAAATTGCGGCCGTCTTCCGACACCTCGGCGCCCAGCACCTCCCAGTTGCCGCTGGTCAACTGCCTGCGCTCGCCGCCGCCGCGCGGAACGGTGTAGATGTGTGCGTAGCCGTCGGCCTCGGAGACGAACCATGCGGTCGCCCCGCCGTCCACCCAGCCGGCACAGCCGAAGCACGGACCGGCCACCCAGGCGGTGTCGGTGAGGACGTCGAGCGTCTTCATCGAGCCGTCGGAGTTCACCTGGTACAGGTAGCGCGTCTTGAAGTCGGGCGTCACCGCCGACACCAGCGCGGCGTCGCCGCGCGGGTTCCAGCCAATGAGTCGGGCGAAGGAGGGCGCACGAGCGCTGTCGCCGGGTAGCATGGTGAGCCAGGTGACCTTGCCGGAGGGCAATTCCATGAAGCCGACGCGACCACTGTCCTGCGCGTCGCCCACCTTCGTGCGACCATTGATGTCTTCCGTGTAACCACTGGCGGTGACGAACTGTGGTACCGACGTGCGCCGGGTCTGGCTACTGGGCAGGCTGGTGGTGAAGAGGAGCGCCTTCCCCGTCGGCGCGACCTCGAGCATGCCGGGTCGCTCGGTTCGGGCGAGGTGGAGAGGTGTCACGCGGGACGAATCCCGGCGCGCAGCATCGGCCTTCCGGATGCTGTCCCGCCGTGCCTCGTCGCGTATCACGTCGAAGAGGGCCAGTTGTTCCCTCTCCAGAAAGCCACGCTGCCCCACGGCGGGCCTGGCGGGAGTCGGAGCCTCGCCCTGTCTGACGTCTGTGAGCTGGCGCAGCAGGCCGTTGTCCAGACTCAGGGCGTAGAGGTTGTTGTCGCGGATGTAGAATACCTGCCGACCGTCGGTGGCAAAGGTCGGGTTGCGCTCCATCTCCAGCGTCTCCGTGAGCCGGCGAGCGGTCGATCGGGCCCGGTCGATCAGGTAGAGATCGCCGCCGTAGGCGACCACCCGGCGAGCACGATCGGGTGTCAGCGGGCCGTCGGCCAGCAACGGGCCCACCGAGTCCATGTGAGCCTCGGTCATCCGTTCCGGCGCCGAGCCGGCCACGGCACGGACGCGGTAGGGCTCCGGCGATTCACGCCAGTCGGTGCCCGGCGGCAACCAGCGGAAGTAGATCCAGCGGCTGTCCGGCGACCACCTCACGCCCTGGGGCTCGCGGCCGTAGAGTTCCGGGCCGCGCATCATGTTGGCGATGGAGAAGTCGAAAGTGCTGGCTGTGGCGGCGGGGGAAGGCTGCGCAGTAGCCGTTCCGCCCGCCTGCGCGCCGGCGGCCGGCGCACTCAGGAGGAGGGCGGCAATACAGCGTGCCAGGAGAGGGGTTCGGAACATCGCGAATCGGGGATGGAAGGCGGTGATCAGGCGGTCGGGAAGTGGAACTGAAATCATCCGACGTCTTCGGGAATGGCGCCCGCACCGGGGCACCACGGCGGCATTGTCGACCTCTACGGGGGGACGAACGCCGTTCATCCCTCTGAAGATGGCCTCGGAGGCCTGTCGACGGAATGGCGGGCACTACCTGTGGATGGAGAGTGGGGCCTGCTCCGGGGAGAGTGGCTGCCGTCGACCTGGCCTCTGGGTTATTATCCGCCGTGCCTGCCTTCTCTCGTATCCGTCGCCCGCGCTGGCCCACCAGCGCCGCCCTGCCGCTGGTTGCTGCCGCGATGCTGTGGTCCGTCGCCGGATGCAGCGCGGCCGGCCGCCGGGCGGCGGAGGAAGCCGTGGCCCCGCCGACGGTGACGCTGACGCCGGGAAACGAGGCGCGGCCACTCTCCGATCTGGCGTCGCGACGCGTGCTTCTCCTCCCGGTCCAGCGCGTGGAGCGGGAGCCTGGCATTCCTGCCGCGGCGACGGCCGCCCTGCCGACCATCCTGGATGCCGAACTCTCCTTCGTTCTCGCCGAGCGAGGGCTGGGCTCGCTCTGGGTGACCGCCGCCGCCGCGCGTCGCATGGCGGCCCAGAATCCTGGCATGGGACTGGAGCCGGCGGCCCTGCCACTGCCACCGCCCAGACAACTGGAGCGCGGTCCGGTGCTGGAGCCGCTGTCTGGCCAGTTGCGTGCGTTGGCGGCGCTGGCTGATGCGCGCTATGTCATAGTGCCAACTGCGCTCCACCTGGGTGCAGCGCACGCTGTCGCCGCTGCCGGAGGGTCGTCGACCACGGCCGGCCAGGTCACGAGGGCTCGCCTCATGCTACTGCTCGTGGACGTCCGCGCTGCCCAGATCCTCTGGGCAGGCTCGACCGAGGTCGTGGACCTGGAGCCTGCGGCGCCAGCATTCGGTGCGACCATCGCCAGCCGGTTTGCTGATCTCATTGCCGCGCCACGCTCACCATGTTGGGAGCGTGGCGCGGCTGCCCGAAGAACGATTCTCGCACGTGATTCGCATGGCACCTGAACGAATCACGACCGATTCACCGACGACTAACGCGTCCGCTCCTCATAGAACATGGCCATTCCAGTCACCCTGATTCCCGGCGACGGCGTTGGACCGAGCATCGCCAGCGCGACGGTCCGCGTCCTCGAAGCCACCGGTGCCGTTTTCGAATGGGACCGTCAATTGGCCGGCGCGGCTGCGGTGGTTCGATACAACGAGCCGATGCCGGACGCAACGCTGGATTCCATCAAGCGCACCCGCCTGGCTCTCAAGGGACCGCTCGAGACCCCGGTAGGCGGTGGCTACCGGTCGGTGACCGTGGCTCTGCGCAAGACGTTCGACCTCTACGCCAATGTGCGACCGGCCATGACCATCGTGCCCGGCGGTCGCTACGAGGACGTGGACATCGTCCTCATCCGGGAGAACACCGAGGGTCTCTATTCCGGCGTGGAGCACTACATCGCCATCGGGGGCGATCCCAAGGCGGCCGCCGAATCGATCGCCATCGTCACCAGACTCGGCTCTGAACGAGTGATCCGCTACGCCTTCGAGTACGCCCTGGCGCACGGTCGCAGCAAGGTGACCGTCGTGCACAAGGCCAATATCCTCAAGTTCACCTCCGGTCTCTTCCTGGAGGTGGGGCGAGACGTGGCCCGCGAGTATGCCGGACGCGTGGCGTTCGACGAGCGGATCGTGGACGCCGCGGCGATGCAGCTCGTCATCAAGCCGGAGATGTTCGACGTCGTCGTCACCACCAACCTGTTCGGCGACATCCTCTCCGACCTCGTTTCGGGGCTCGTGGGAGGGCTGGGGCTCTCGCCAGGCGCCAACATAGGTGACAATGCGGCCATCTTCGAAGCGGTGCACGGCACGGCACCGGACATCGCCGGGCTGGATCTCGCCAATCCCGGGGCGCTGCTCCTCGCCGGCTGCCTGATGCTCGATCACATAGGCGAGCTGGAGAAGGCGACGCGAATCCGTACCGCGCTCGAGCAGACCATACGCGACGGCGTGCGCACGCGCGACCTGGGCGGCACGGCCGGCACCGAGGAGTTCACCGACGCCATCATCGCGAGACTCTAGGCGCGTCGCCAGACCATCGCCACGCGTTGAGCTCCCGACGCCGCCATGCCACGCCTGCTACATGTCTCCGATCTGCACTTCGGGCGCCCCGCAGTGCCCGAACAGATCGAGGCCATCGAGACTCTCATCCAGCGGGAACGCTACGATATCGTGGCGATCTCCGGTGACGTGTCCCAGCGGGCGCGCTTCGGGGAGTTCCAGCGGGCTCACGTCTTCATACGTGACGCCCGACGGGTGAGCAAGGTGATCTGCGTACCCGGCAACCACGACGTGGCCTGGTGGGAGGCGCCGCTCGGGCTGCGCAGCAGCGACCGCATGTACGAGGGGTACAGGAAGTTCATCTCGCCCAACCTGGAGCCGGTTGTGTCAGTGCCGGGCGTGACCGTCATCGGGCTCAATACCTCACATGGCATAACGCTGCGAACGATCACCTGGAACATGCGCGACCTGTCAGTGATCGGCGACCTGCGACCGTCCCAGATCGAGTACGCCCGTGCGGAGGTGGCTCGCGCACCGGTCGACGATGTGAAGGTGATCCTGATGCATCACAACCCCGTGAAGGGGGAGCTGTCCCAGCGCCATGGCCTCAAGCACACCCCGCGCATACTGGGCGCGTTTGCCGACATGGGTGTCGACGTGGTGCTCTGCGGTCACGACCACCAGGAAGCCATCCACTATGTCGAGCACACCCGGCGGGGCACCATCGTGAGCACCGCCGGTACTGTCTCCAACCGCTCTCGCGGCGGCCGTCCGTCGTCACTGAACGTGATAACGATCGATGACCGGCACATCGACGTACAGACATTCGTATGGTCCGCCGCTGACAACGTGTTCGTACCTGGACCGAATCGATGTTTTCCACGCTGAACCGGCTGTTGCGCCGACGGAATCCGCATCAGCTTGAACTCGGCTTCCACGCCGTGCCCACCAACGGTGTCGAACTGCTGGCCCGGTTGCGGGAGCTGGGAATGGGGAACGCCATCCAGACGCTGCGCCTGACACGCAATCGGATGGTGATGGTCAGTTTCAGCGGCCACGAGCTGCGTATTCACGAGGGCTACCTGAGCGCTCCCGAATCGGTGCTCCGGGCAGTGGTGTCGTTCGTCCGGTCGCGGTCCCGGGCCGAGCGCGCGAGGGCACGAGCGCAGATCGTGAGCTTCCAGATCGAGCGTCCCAAGTCGTCGCGCCGCCGCCTTCCACGTACGGCGGCAGCCGATGAGTCCATGGCGCAGGAGCTCCGGCAGTGGCACGAACAGTACAATGAGCGATACTTTGGCGGAGCGCTGCAACCCGTGCCCATCCGTGTCTCGCGGCGAATGAGGACGCGTCTGGGTCATTACACTGCCCGATCGTCTGCCGGCGACCCGCCGGAGATTGCCATCAGTAGGTCTCACATCCAGCGTCATGGTTGGGAGGAGGCGTGCCACACCCTGCTGCATGAGATGGTGCATCAGTGGCAGGACGAGCACGGCCATCCGATCGACCACGGTTCCACCTTTCGGGCCATGGCCCGCGAGGTCGGGATCACTCCCCTTGCCCGTCGCGCGGTACCAGCGGCGAAGCAGTGCGGTTCGGGCCCGCGGAAGCCAGACTCGTTGACAATCGGCCTTCGCGCCGCGCGCCAGCAGTGATCGCGACTGGCGCCAGAAGCCGAATTCCCTTCAACAGCCAACCGGCAGAGATACCAGCGCCATGCAGGACTTCTTCGACATCGACAGCATCCTCTCCGAGGAGGAGCGCGCCGTACGCGACAGCGTCCGGCGCTTCGTGGACGACCGCATCCTCCCGATCATAGGGGACGCCTACATAGAGGGCCGATTTCCCAGGGAGCTGATCCCGGAGATGGCCGAGCTGGGCCTCTATGGCGCGAACCTGCCCGAGGAATATGGCTGCGCGGGGCTGAACAACGTCGCCTACGGCCTCATCATGCAGGAGCTCGAGCGGGGTGATTCCGGGATCCGGTCGTTCGCGTCGGTCCAGGGCGCCCTCGTCATGTACCCCATCCACGCCTTCGGCAGCGAGGAGCAGAAGCAGCGCTACCTGCCCGGCATGGCGCGCGGCGAGATCATAGGCTGCTTTGGCCTCACCGAGCCGGACTTCGGTTCCAACCCGTCCGGCATGATCTCGATGGCCCATGAGCAGGCCGACGGGAGCTGGATACTGAACGGTTCCAAGATGTGGATCACCAACGGCTCCACGGCCCACGTGGCGGTGGTGTGGGCAAAGACCAACGGCGATCCCGGCGATCGGTCCATCCGTGGCTTCATCGTCCCTACGGATACCGCTGGTTTCACCGCCCGTGACCAGAAGGGAAAGCTGTCGCTCAGGGCCTCGGACACCAGCGAGCTGGTCTTCCAGGACGTCCATCTCCCGGCCGACGCCATCCTGCCCCAGTCGGGCGGGATCAAGAGTCCATTGATGTGCCTCACCCAGGCTCGCTACGGCATCTCCTGGGGCGCCATCGGCGCGGCAATGGCGTGCTACGAGGAGGCGCTGAGTTACGCCCAGAACCGCGTGATGTTCGACCGCCCCATAGCAGGCTTCCAGATCCAGCAGGCCCGGCTGGCGGAGATGCTCACGGAGATAGTGAAGGCGCAGCTCGTCTCGCTTCACCTGGGCAGGCTCAAGGACGCCGGCACGTTCACACCCCAGCAGGTGTCGCTGGCCAAGCGGAACAATGTCCACATCGCCACGGACATCGCGCGCGAAGCGCGGCGCCTGCTGGGTGGCAACGGTATCCTGGCCGAGTACGCGTCCATGCGGCACATGGCGAATCTGGAGAGCGTCTACACCTATGAAGGCACACACGACGTGCACACACTCATTCTCGGTCAGGCCATCACGGGCCACAGCGCCTTCCGCTGACTGGCCGTTGGGGTGCCGCGTCGCTGAAAATGAGAGAGAGGGGCGCCAGCCGTAGCCGGTTGGCGCCCCTCTGGCGAGCTGGAGTGTGCGCTCACCTGCCCCGGGGCAGCGTTGACATGGTATCCCTGATCGGCCCTTGCCGGTCTGGCCGAAGTCTCGCATGTTGGCGCACGCCGCCGACCAGAGCGCGACTCCCGGATCGGGACTGACGGTCGCCAGACCAGCTCTCCCACGCCGCGCCCGCGTCGCTGATCGGCACAGGATATCTCTGGCCAAGGGGGAAGGCGCATGACACGTCTGAATCCGTCCGAGAAAAGCCATTTCCGGCCCCGGTTCGCCTGGCTGTTGGCGAGCGGCGCAGGCAGCCGGGCGATACCATTGGCACTCTCCATCCTGACTATCGTGATGGCCCCCGCGACAGGGGCAACGCTCCACGCCCAGGCCGGCAACGTGGTTGGTGGAACCGTGCTCACCGAGGGCATGCTCCAGCCCCTGGCGGGTGTCCAGGTCACCGTCAGCGGCACTGAACTCGGTGCGCTGACCGATGCTGCTGGTCGTTTCCGCATCTCCGGAGTCCAGGGTAGTCAGGTTGAACTCCAGGCGCGGCGGATCGGCTACCGTCCGGCCACGGTCACGGCACGGGTGGGCGACACCGACGTTCGCATCACCATGGCGGCCCGCGCCATCGCGCTCGACCAGGTCGTCGTCACCGGCACGGCCGGAAGCGCCGAGTCGCGGTCCGTGGGGAACGCGGTATCGCAGATCAAGGCCTCCGACATCGTCGCTACCCAGCCGGTCGACAACCTGCAGCAGTTGCTGAATGGGCGAGCCACCGGCGTGGCCGTCATAGCCGGCTCCGGCCAGGTGGGTACGGGCAGCCGCGTGCGGATACGTGGCGCCACGTCCCTCTCGCTCACCGCAGATCCGCTCATCTATGTGGACGGCGTGCGGGTGGACAACGCCCAGGCTACGGGACCGATCTCACAGGGTTTCGGGTCGCGGTCGGTTTCCCGCTGGAATGACTTCAGCCCCGAGGACATCGAGAGCATCGAGGTGATCAAGGGGCCGGCCGCGGCCACCCTGTACGGTACCGAGGCAGCCAACGGGGTCATCCAGATCATAACCAAGCGTGGCTCCAGCGGCGCTCCCACCTGGACGGCCAGCCTGCGTACCGGTGTGCAGAGCTTCTACAACTATGAGAACCGTCTCTACACCAACTACGGGGTGAACCCTCTCACCAACCAGGTGGAGACGCTCAACATCTCGAAGCTGGAGAAGGAGCGCGGAAACCCCGACATCTGGCGCACGGGACGGTCTGACGAGTTGAACCTCAGCGTCGGCGGTGGCTCGCCGCAGTTCCGCTATTACGCCGGAATGGGCGGTGAGAACGCGACTGGCGCCGACCGTTCGAACAAGCTGAAGCGCTACAACGGCCGTGTGAACCTCTCCCTCACGCCGAGCGAGAAGTGGGATCTCTCGGCCAGCCTGGGCTACACCACCGGGCGGACCAACATCCCCCTCGAAGCCGGCGGCGGTGGCACCACCTGGACCACCTACTACGCCAACCCGCGCACGCTGGGCGGCCCGCGCCGCGGTTTCTACAGCGGCACTCCGGAACAGTATGCAGAAGGATTCGAGATCTTCCAGGACGCCGATCGCTTCACCGGCTCGGTGACCTTCAACCATCGTCCGGCTAGCTGGTTCAATCATCGTATCATCGTCGGCACCGACGTCCTGGCCGAGGACAACCAGGAAATCGCCCAGCGAAACGATGCGTTGACGGTGTTCGGCCTGGATGGCCCGACGGGCGGCTACATGGAAGTCTCCACCCGTAACGTCAAGTACAACACCTTCGACTACGTCGCCAACGCGACCTACAATCCGAGCAGCAGTTGGCAGCTCACCAGTTCGTTGGGTGCCCAGTACTACACCCGCGCCACCCAGACACGAGCCATCTACGGAGAGGGCTTCCCGGCGCCGGGACTGAAGTCGATCGCCGCTCTCAGCTCCGTCGACTTCGGTGATGACGACCTGATCGAGAACAACACGGTCGGTGTCTTCTTCCAGGAACAGTTTGCCTGGCGCAACCGGGTCTTCCTCACCGGCGCCGTGCGTGCCGACGACAACAGCGCCTTCGGTGAGAACTTCGACCTGGTCTACTACCCGAAGGCCAGCGTGTCATGGGTGGTGAGCGAGGAGCCATTCTTCCAGCTCCCGTGGGTGAGCGCAATGAAGCTGCGTGCCGCCTACGGCCAGAGCGGCCTCCAGCCGGCGGCACTCACCGCCATTCCCACCTATGTACCAGGCGGTGCGGGTACCGTGACCCCGGGCAACATCGGCAACCAGGATCTGGGGCCTGAACGCAGCGACGAGCTGGAGATGGGCCTCGATGTGGGGCTCCTGGATGACCGGCTGGGCTTCGAGGCCACCTATTTTGGCGGGACCACTCGGGACGCGATCCTGGCGCGTGGTGTACCGCCGTCGTCCGGCTTTGGTGGCACGCAGTTCTTCAATGCCGGCCGGATCACTCGCAGCGGTCTCGAGTTCCTGGTTAGAGGTTCGCCGGTGCAGAGCTCGAACTTCGGCTGGGACATGACCTTCAGCATCAGCACGAACTCGAACAAGATCAGGGACCTGGGCGCGGTCGACACCGTCTCTCTCGGTTCCAACGAAGCTCACGTGGTGGGATATCCCGCGGGCTCCTGGTTTTCCCGGCATGTCGTGAGCGCCGAATTCGGGCCGGACGGCAAGAAGGCCATCAATCTCATGTGCGACAACGGAAACGGCGGATCCGTACCGTGCGCGTCGGCGCCGCGCGTCTACCTGGGCAATACGGCGCCGGAGACGGAAGGGGCGTTCACGACCACGCTGACGTTCATGCAGAATTTCCGCCTCAATGCCCTCGTCGACTTCAAGGCCGGCTACAAGAAGCTGGATGGCAACGAACGCGTGCGTTGCTACCTCTTCTCGCTCTGCCGCGAGAATTTCTTCCCCGAGGAGTTCGATCCGGTGCATGTCGCGCGGGTGCAGGGCGGCAGCTCATTCATCGACGAGTACACCCAGGATGCGAGTTACACCAAGCTGCGCGAGGTGGCCCTCACCTACTCGCTCCCGGCGTCCCTGGCCAGCCGGGTGGGAGTGAATTCCGGCTCCGTCACGGTGGCCGGTCGCAACCTGCTCACCTGGACCGACTACAAGGGACTGGAACCAGAAGCTTCGTTCATCGGTGGCAGCCGCGGTTCTGTGGGACAGTTCGAACAGAACGTCCTCCCGCAGCTCCAGACCTGGGTTCTCTCCTTCAACATCGGGTTCTGAGGCTGACATGATGACAAACTTCCGAACTCATCTCCGGACAGGCACGGACAGGATGATGAACCAGAAAACTCTGCAACGTTCCACCAGGAAGTCGCTGGGCGCGCGAGCACTGGGAGCGGGGCTGCTGGTTGTCAGTCTGGGCGCTTGCGATGCCCTGGACCGAGCCCTCGCCGTGGACACGCCGAGCCGGGTACCGGCATCGACGCTGGAGACGCCGGCCAGCGCCGAATTGCTGGTGACGAGTGCCCAACGCGACCTGGAATGCGCTTACGCGGCCTATATCGTGACCAGCGGTCTGGTGGCGGGAGAACTTCAGGACGGCAGCCAGACTGCCAGTCGCTGGGATTTCGACCGTCGCAGTATCCGACCCGAGCAGACCTCGTACGCCTCGACCTCCTGCCAGGGCGCGTACGGGATCTACACCCCGCTCAATACGGCCCGCTTCACCGCCGACAATGCGACCAGGCGGCTGGAGGGCTGGACGGATGCCGAGGTGGATGATCGCCAGCGTCTCATCGCCCGGGCCGCGAACTACGCAGGCTTCGCCCTGGTCTTTCTCGGCGAGTCGTTCTGCTCGGCGGCCATCGATGTGGGGCCGGAACTCACGCCCGAGCAGGTATTTGGCGAGGCGGAATCACGCTTCACCAAGGCGCTCACTGCGGCGCAGGCTGCCGGAGACGCCCAACTCGTGGGGCTCGCCTACCTGGGACGCGCCAAGGCCAGGCTGGACAAGGGTGACGCCGCCGGGGCGCTGGCCGACGCGCGACAGGTGCCTGCTGATTTCCTCTACGAGGCTACCTACGACGCCGCCAACGGCCGCCAGTACAACCGGGTCTACGAGTTCAACGGGTTGGGTACGTCGGTCACTGTCGCACCCTCATACCGCAACCTGAACGATCCGCGAGTGGTCGTCACCGACAGCGGTCGAAAGTCGTCCGACCAGAACACTCAACTCTGGGTGCAGCACAAGTACGAGAGCCGCGACGCCCCGATCCCGCTGGCCAGGAGCGCCGAGGCGCAGCTCATCATCGCTGAGCTGACTGGCGCCATGACGGTAGCCCAGGTGGCCGAGGAGCGTCGTCGCGAGCTCTTCCTGGAGGGTCGCAGGATGGGTGACATCAAGCGCTACAACCTGGCCTATGATCCGGCACCTGGCGTGCCGTATCCGGCCGTGGCGGCCAGTTCCAAGGGGGGCACCTACCAGGACCTGCCCGGGAAGTGCCTCCCGCTTCCAGACGTCGAACGCAGCAACAATCCCAGCTTCTAGCTCGTGTAGTGTGGCAACGACGCGGCCCCGGCGGAGCAATCCGCTGGGGCTGTCGGCGTCCGGGAACCGGAGTCGCACTGCACCACGCCGGGCCCACGCTTATCTTGAATCGCTCGGCAGGCTGAGCACGACTCGAGACAAAACTTTCACCAGGAGAGTTGGCGGTGAAGATTGCCGTGTGTATAAAGCGCGTGCCCGACATGGAGCAGCGTTTCAAAATCGCCGGAAGCGGGACCGCAGTCGACGAGACCGGTCTCAAGTACGCGATGAGCGACTTCGATGAGTGGGCGGTCGAGGCCGCCCTGCAACTGAATGAGAAGCATGGCGGCGGTGAACTCGTCGTCATCTCGCTGGGGCCCGACGCCGTCCAGGAGACCATGCGCAAGGCGCTGGCGATGGGCGCGGATCGCGGCATCCAGCTCAAGACGGACGCCATCCCCTTCGACGGACTGGCGGTGGCACATGCGCTTGCCGCCGAGCTCAAGGATGGCGGTTATGACCTGATCCTCCTTGGCAAGCTGGCAGTCGACAACGCCAGTGGGGTGACGGGTCCCATGGTGGCCGAGCTGCTCGGCCTTCCCTGCGTGAGCGCGGTCTCCAGGCTGGATGTGGAGGGAGGCCGGGGACGCGCCGAGCGCGCGCTGGAAGGCGCAGTGGAAGTCGTGGAGTTCCCCCTGCCGGCGGTCGTTACGGTGGACCAGGGGCTGGTGATCCAGGCGCGCTATCCGGCGCTCAAGGGGATCATGGCGGCCAAGAAGAAGCCGCTCGAGGTGAAGCCCGCGCAGCTCGGCGAGGCTACGGTGTCCGTGACGAAGATGGAGCTTCCCCCCGAGCGGGCGCCCGGTCGCATCCTGGGCGAGGGCGCAGCGACGGTGCCGGAGCTCGTGCGACTACTCCGTGAAGAGGCGAAGGTTCTCTGATGGCTAACGTATTTGCATTTGCCGAGACGCGTGGTGGTGAGCTGCGCAAGGTAGGCCTGGAGACAGTGACCGCGGCCCGCAGGATTGCTGACGCGATGGGCGGTGGTGAGGTGCACGCGATGCTCGTCGGGGCGCCCGGCGTGGAGAAACACTCGGCGGCACTGGCTGCCCATGGCGCCGATGTGGTGATCGTTGTCGCCGACGCTGCGTTGTCCGACTACAGTCCCGAGGTGGTGGCGGCGACGGCAGCCGCGCGCATCTCTGCGGGAGGCTATCGAGCCGGCGTCTTCAGCGCCTCGGCGCAGGGGCTGGACCTGGCGCCGCGGGTGGCGGCGAAGCTGGGTGTTGGCCTGGCCAGTGATGCGATAGCAGTGGATGTGGCCGGAGATTCGATCACCGTCCGTCACCCCATGAATACGAACAAGCTCTTCGCCACCATCACCATTGCCGGCACCCCGGCATTGCTGTCGCTGCGGCCGGGTGCGGTGCTGCCCGTCGCGAACGCGAAGGCCGGCACTGTGGAGGCAGTTGCGCCGGCGATGGACCCGGCTCAGGCGCGTGTGAAGGTCGTTGAGATGCGCGAAGGCGCCAGCGGCAAGCTGGATCTGGCCGAGGCGCCGGTGATCGTCGCTGGCGGTCGCGGTCTCAAGGCGGCCGAGAACTTCAAGCTCGTGGAGGATCTTGCCGACGCCTTCGGCAACGCTGCGGTCGGCGCCACGCGAGCTGTCACTGACGATGGTTGGCGTCCGCACAGCGAGCAGATAGGCCAGACGGGCCGTACGGTGAGTCCCAATCTCTACGTGGCGGTGGGAATCTCCGGTGCCATCCAGCACCTCGCCGGCATGAGGTCGTCCAAGACCATCGTGGCAATCAACAAGGACAAGGACGCGCCCATCTTCAAGGTGGCCGATTACGGCATCGTGGGCGACGCATTCGAGATCGTGCCGGCGCTGACCGCGGCGGTGCGCGAGGCGAGGCGAGAGGGTTAGGAGGTATCAGTACGTCAGGACCTGCCACGCCGGATCTGCGCTCGGCCTGGCGAATATCGGCGGTAGTCCCGATGTTCAGCGCACACGGCGTCCTCTCCATTGCGGAGAGTGCGCCGTTCGCGTATCCCAACATGTCGTGCGACAGTGTTCCCTACCGCGCATCCCCGGTCTACCTTACGGGTGCTCGCTCGGCCCGTCATCGAGGCTGGCCTGGTGCTTCCGCCACTGGCGCCGCTGGAGGCGCACGACATGACCGCTCCTAGCGTGATCTTCCTGCTCATCCTGCTCTTTGCAGCGGGCTTCTTCTCGTACAACGTCCAGCGGCTGGTGCACTACATGACCACGCTGGGAAAGGCCGACGATCGTACCGACCACCCGGGCGAGAGGCTCTGGAACCTCATTACCGTAGGGTTCCTGCAGACCAAGATCCTGCGTGATCCCATTGCCGGTCCGCTGCACGCCGCCGTCTTCTGGGGCTTCCTCGTCCTCGCCCTGGGCTCCCTCGAAGTGCTGATCCAGGGAGTGGCGCCCGGGTTCGGGTACAGCAACTTCCTGCCAGCCCCACTATTCGGCCTGTTCGCGCTCTCCCAGGAAGTTTTCGGCCTGTTCGTGCTGGTCGCCGTCACCATCCTCCTCTGGCGACGGTTGGTGACGAAGCCTCACCGGCTGCAGGGCGACAATGTCCATTCCGGCGACGCGGTGTTCATTCTCGCCATGATCGCTGTCATCATGATCACGCTGTTCGGGATCAATGCATTCCTCACGATCCTCGAGCCGGGGACGGTGGGACTGGAACGCCCGATTGGCTACACGCTGGGCATGATGATGAGCGGTATCTCGCCTGAGGTGGCGCGCGTCGGTCACTCGGTCAACTTCTGGGTGCATGCGCTGGTAATCCTGGTCTTCCTGAACTACCTGCCGTACTCCAAGCACCTGCACGTCATCGCTTCGCTGCCCAACACCTTCCTGGCCAACACCAGTGGTCCCGGCCAGGTCGGCATCATGACGTCGATGGACCTGGAGGACGAGGACGCGGAGTTCTTCGGTGCTTCCGATGTGGACCAACTCTCGTGGAAGAGCCTTCTCGACAGCTACGCGTGCACCGAGTGCGGCCGCTGCACTGCCGCCTGCCCGGCCAACCTGACCGGCAAGGTGCTCAGCCCTCGCAAGATCATGATCGACACGCGCCAGCGGCTCATGGAACTGGCGCCGGTGGCCGTGGGTCACATGGACGACCCGATCAGGCATGTGCAGGGCAACGGTTCCACCGACGCAGCCACGCAGGCTGTGCTCGACAACCGACTCCTCGACAACTACATCACCGAGGAGGAGCTCTGGCAATGCACGAGCTGCAGGGCATGCGTCACCGAATGCCCGGTATCCATCGACCAACTGGACATCATCAATGAGCTGCGGCGCTACCTCGTGCTCAGCGAATCGCGTTTCCCGGCCGAGCTCCAGCCGGCATTCGAGTCGATGGAGCGCAACGGTTCCCCGTGGGCCTTCGACCCCGCGGACCGGGCCAACTGGGCCGACGGTATGGACGTCCCGATCATGGCCGACCTGCGGGAACGTGGTGAGGTGCCTGAGGTCCTCTTCTGGGTCGGATGCATGGGCTCCTTCGACGATCGCTCGAAGAAGATCGCCGTCGCCGTCGCACGCATATTCAAGGCAGCGAATGTGAACTTCGCCATCCTGGGCCAGGAGGAGAGCTGCAACGGCGATCCCGCGAGGCGCATGGGTAACGAGTATCTGTACCAGATCCTCGCCAGGCAGAACATCGAGACGATGAACCGCTACGAGGTGAAGACAGTCGTCACGATGTGCCCGCACTGCTTCCACCAGATCGGCAACGAGTACCCCCAGCTTGGCGGGGACTACGAGGTGATTCACCACTCCACCTACATCGAGCGACTGATGGAGGAGGGTCGGATTCCTCTGGATACCGACGAGGGCAAGGCCCTCACGATGACCTACCACGACAGTTGTTACCTGGGCCGCTACAATGACATCTACGACGCTCCCCGCGAGACGCTCAAGCGCGCCCTGCCGGTGGTGAAGCTGGTGGAGCCGGCACGCACGAAGAGCCGTGGCTTCTGCTGTGGCGCTGGCGGTGGCCAGATGTGGATGGAGGAGACCCAGGGCAAGCGGGTGAACGTGGAGCGCACCGAGGAGTTGCTGGCCACCGGCGCCCAGGCGGTCGCCGTGGCCTGCCCGTTCTGCATGACGATGATCTCCGATGGCCTGAAGAGCGCGAACAGCGACGTCCCGGTGGTGGACATATCGGAGGTGGTGGCCGACCGTCTCCTCGGGACGTCGACGACGGGACGAACGGTGAGCTGACGCAGCGCGGTCGAACACGGGCCCACGGTTGCGCGAGGGGCGGTCGGCGAAGTTCAGGCCGGCTGCCCCTCGTTGTCACGTATGACTCTGTAGATGGTGATGCACTGACGAACTCCGCCGTCCACGTACGGTACCTCGTTCTCCTGCGCGACGGTCATTCCGCGCGCGGAGCACTCGTGGATGAACGCACCGACGGCGACGCGTCCGGGGTCTGCCAGCAGCGCACGACCATTGGGTTCCAGCGTTCTTGACAGCAACTCGGCAACGAGCGCCGCGTATGGTCGCTCGTAGAGGACGTCGGAAGCCACGACGAGGCCGAAGGTGGCGAGATCGTCCGGCAGCGCGCGCCAGTCCAACTGTCGAGTGGATACCTCGCGGCCGGACATGCGCCAGGCGTTGAGCGCGGTGAAGTCGAGCGCGTCCTCGTAGTAGTCGGTAGCCAGAACGTCGAATCCGGCGTGCGCCGCCGCGGCAGCCACCAGTCCCAGGCCACAGCCCAGCTCCAGCAGCCGGATTCCCTCGCCAGCCAGGCCGGCCACGTGGTCGGCCAGTACGGTTGCCGAGGGCCACAGATCCGCCCAGTAGGGGAGTCGCTCGTCGCGCTCGAAATCCTCCTCGCTTATCAACGACTCCGGGCTTGCCGGCCGCACGAGCACGGCCGGCAAGCCGCCCAGCTTCATGGTGCTGTCGGAGAGGGGCAGTCGAGCGGCCAGTCGCCGCTCCATCGCCATTGCCGCCGCGTCATCGCCCACCCGGGTGGTGACCGCGTGGTACTGGTTCATCAACGGCCGCCAGCCGCACCAGTTGGACCGAGCGTCATGCCAGCCAACCTCACCGCGATGGCGTCCTGGACAGCCTCCACTTCCCGCACCGAGGTGGTCCAGTTGTTGGCGAGGATGCTGAAGAGCAGCCGTTTGCCGTTGGCGGTGGTGACGTAACCGGAGAGCGATCGGGCGCGGTCTATGTAGCCCGTCTTGGCGTGCACGTTGCCCTGCGCCGGTGTACCTCGCATGCGATTCTCGATCGTTCCGTCCACGCCCGCTATGGGAAGGGCATCGTAGTAGACCTGGAAGGATGGGTCACGCGTCATCACGTCCAGCACGCGGATGATCGTCTCGGGAGAGAGGTAATCGTGGCGGGAGAGCCCGCTGCCGTCACGGATGACGAAACCATCCGGCTGGGCGCCCCACGCCAGCAGTTGCCGCTCGATCACCGCCCGCCCGCTGTCCGCGCTACCTGACCCCGTGAGCTCGCGTCCGAGCGCTCGCAGCAGCAGCTCGGCGATCTGGTTCTGCGAGGGCTTCTGCAGCAGTGGCATGATGTCGCGAAGCGGTGGCGAGAGCACGACGAAGAGCGGTGATCCCACGTGCGCGATGACGCTGTCCGGCGGCGTCGTTCCTCGTCCGTCGACGCGGATCCCGCGGTCCGCGAGCGCCTCGTTCAGGGCGGCCAGGTACGCAGCAGTCTGGTCGCGGAACGTGACCTGGAGTACCGCACTGTCGCCCGCCGCGATGGTGCCCGTGACCACCGCTCCCAGCCCGTCGGCCGTGCTCTCGACTTCGAGTTCGGGTCGCGGCGTACTGCCGGGCGCCACCGTGGTGACATCGAGCGTGAGTGCGGGGAAGGTGCGTGCCGGACGGGTCACCACCCGGGCTGGCGCTCCGGGTCGGGAGCCGCCGTGGACTATTATGCGTGTGAAGCCCTCGTTGAAATACAGCTCGTCCACGCCCGCCGAATATGGATAGGGGAGGTCGTCCCAGGCCCAGCCGAACCCGAGCGACGGACCCGGCAGGTTGTCCGCGCCGGCGAGCACACGCCCGTTGATACGGCGGACGCCGTGGGCAAGGAGCGAATCGGCGATGGCGTGGAGCGGCGCCATGGCATCGACCTGCGCGTGGTCGCTCACTGTCGGGTCACCAAAACCGGTGACGACCAGGTCGCCGCGGAGTGTGCCACCCAGCAGCGCTGGCGCATCGCGGACGGAGGTGACCGTCGCCACCTCGGTGCGGAATCGGTAATCGGGCCCCAGTCGGGCCAGGGCGACAGCGCCGGTGATGAGCTTCTGGTTGGACGCCGGCATGAAGAGCTTGCCGGCGTTGCGCGAGTATAGAGTGTCACCGCTCGTGGGATCCACTATCAGGATTCCGAAATGCGCGTTGCGAAAGGCCGGCTGGCTCACCAGCGAGTCGGCGAACTGGCGCAACGCCGTGCGGCTGTCGGTGACTGGTGGAGCGTCGGCGATGCCGCCGACGACGGCCCGTGATACGGTGGTCGGCGCCGGTGTCGGGGTGGTTGGCGGCGGCGCGGCCGGGGCGCAGGCGCCGAGCATGACCAGTGCGGGCAGAAGAGCGTTGACGCGGCGCGATGACAGCTTCTCGAGGAATCGCATGTTGGGCGGGTGGGCGTCCGGGCTTGACAGGCGGGCAGAGGTGCAATCTACCGCATGCTCGTCCGCCAGTCGCCTGCACCGCTGTTCGCCGTACGCAGCTGCTCCATGCGTGGAGCCGCGCTGGTGACCGTACCTCCGGGTCACAAGAATTCCAGGTGTCGGGCGGTTGCCCTGCGCAATGGAAGGCCGGAGAGCGGAATCTGATGGCCCATACCCCTCAACAGACTCATGTTCTGAGCGTAGACTTGAGAAGGACTGCGTCAGAGCCGTCCACCAGCCGCGTGGCACCACCCTTCTCGCGGCCAGTTCACCCTCTGAGGGGTCTATGATCATGTCTCTGCCATTCCGCCCACTGGCGCGGCGAGCCGCCCTTTCCGCGAGCGCCGCCCTCGTTGCGCTATCCTTGCCGCTCACCGCGCAGCAGGCGACATCGGGTCGGGGAGCTGCCGGTGCCGCGGTCACTGCCGACAGCACGATCCTGGCTGGCCTGAGCTGGCGCAGCCTCGGCCCCGATCGCGGCGGTCGCTCCATAGCCGCCAGCGGCGTACGCGGTCGACCCGCCGAGGCCTACTTTGGTGCCACTGGCGGTGGCCTGTGGAAGACAACTGACGGTGGTGAGAAGTGGACGCCGGTCACCGACGGCCAGATCACCAGTTCCTCGGTCGGCGCCGTGGCCGTCTCCGAGACCAATCCCGATGTGGTCTTCATTGGCATGGGCGAGTCCTGCATACGCGGCAACATCATGCCCGGTGATGGCGTCTACAGGTCCACCGATGCCGGAAAGAGCTGGACGCATGTCGGCTTCCGGGATTCGGACGCGATCGCCACCATCCGGGTTCACCCCACCAACCCGGACATCATCTTCGTGGCGTCGTTCGGGAAGTACGGCGTGAACAGCGATGAACGTGGTGTCTTCAAGAGCGTGGACGGTGGGAATACGTGGAAGCGGGTGCTCTTCCGCAACAGCGCGACAGGCGCGGTGGACATCTCCATAGACCAGGTGAACCCGAATGTCATGTACGCCGCCCTCTGGGAGGCCTACCGCACCGAGTACAAGATGTCCAGCGGCGGCCCGGGAAGTGGGCTCTTCAAGAGCACCGACGGTGGCGAGACGTGGAAGGAGATCACGCGCGCCAAGGGGCTGCCGTCCGGCGTGGTGGGCAGGATCGGCGTCTCGGTGTCGCCCGCTGACCCGAATCGCGTCTATGCGCTTATCGAGAACGAGAACGGCGGCCTGTTCAGCTCCAGCGACGCCGGCGCCACGTGGTCGCTCGTCAACTCGGACCGCAATATCCGCCAGCGCGCCTTCTACTACACCCACGTGAAGGCCGATCCGAAGGACGCTGATAAGGTCTACCTGTTGAACGTCTCCGCTTATCGGTCGACCGATGGCGGCAGGACGATCGTCAACCTGGGTCGCGGAACACACGGCGATTTTCACGATCTCTGGATCGACCCCGACAACACAGACCACCTCGTGATCGCCAATGATGGCGGCGGCGCGGTCTCCACGAACTCCGGGGCGGCGTGGACGGATCAGGACTTCCCGACGGCCCAGTTCTATCAGGTGGTGACCACGAGTCATGTGCCGTTCCATGTTTGCGGCTCGCAGCAGGACAACAACGAGCAATGCGTGCCGAGCAACATGGGGCGCGCCGCCGGCGGCCGGGGAAGTGTTGCCCCGACCATCTACAGCCCGGGCGGTTCGGAGAATGGCTACATAGCCCCCGACCCGCTGGACCCGAACGTCTTCTATTCCGGCACGAACGCCAACGGTGGCGGGCTGCTCACCCGGCTCGATCGGAGCACGGGCCTGACGCGGGAGGTGAGTCCGTATCCGCGCATGTTCTCCGGCGAACCTTCCTCCGCCCTCGTCGAACGGTGGCAGTGGACGTATCCGGTGGTCTTCTCACCGGTCGATCCGAAGGTGCTCTACGTGTCCTCTCAGCACGTCTGGCGTACCAGCAACGAAGGCCAGAGCTGGGATCGGATCAGTCCCGACCTCACGCGCCACGACCCGAAGACCATGGGACCATCGGGCGGCCCGATCACCCAGGACATGAACGGGCCCGAGGTCTACGCGACCGTCTTCGCGCTCGGCCCGTCGCGGGTCACGGCCGACGTGATATGGGCCGGTTCCGACGACGGCCTCATTCACGTCACTGAGGACGGCGGGTTGAAATGGACCAACGTGACGCCGCCGGACATGCCGGACCTGGGACGGGTGAGCCTCATCGAGGCCTCTCCGTTCGACAGGGGCACCGCCTACGCGGCCGTGAAGCGTCCCCTCCTTGGTGATCGCGCGCCGTACATCTTCCGCACCCACGACATGGGCAGGACGTGGACGAAGATCGTCTCCGGACTGCCGGCCGAAGATTACGTGCACTCGGTGCGCGAAGACCCCACGCGTCGCGGCATGCTCTACGCCGGCACCCAGCACGGCGTCTACATGTCCTACGACGATGGCGACCACTGGTCTCCGCTCTCCCTCAACCTGCCCGACCTTCCAGTGGTCAGCCTGGAGGTGGCCGGAAGCAGTATCGCCATCGCCACCATGGGCCGCGGATTCTACGTGCTGGACGGACTGGGACCACTTCGCCAGTTCGCGCCGGCCATGTCCGCCTCCAGCAACCCGGTGCTCTTCCAGCCCGATACGGCCATCCGTTCATCCAACCCGGCCCGGATCCAGTACTGGTTGCGGTCGCCCGCCGAGAAGCTTACGATCGAGATCCAGGACGCGAATGGTACCATCATCCAGAGCTTCGTGTCGGACTCGTCCACACGTGCCGCAGCCGCCGAGCGGGCTGAAGCCGCGCGCGCCGGAGCGGGTGGTGGCGGCCGATTCTCCGCTGCGCCCGCGGCTCCGCCGCCCGTGACACCGGGACTGCATTCCGTCACGTGGGACATGCGCTACCCGGGAGTGACCACCTTCCCCGGGATGATACTCTGGGGCGCCAGCACGATCGGCCCGGTGGCCGCTCCAGGAAGTTATCGCGTCCGGATGGTGGCTGATGGCGCCAGCTCCACCCAACCGCTCGTGATTCAGCGCAATCCCACCTACACCAATGTCAGCGACGCCGACCTGCAGGAGCAGTTCGCGCTGGCGATGACGATGCGTGATGAGGCGAGTCGGGCCAACGAGGCGGTGATACGCATCCGGGCGCTGAAGGCCGAGGTGGCCGAACGCCTGGCGAGGTCCACGGACTCGCGACTGACGAGCGCCGGGAACAAGCTCACCGCGGCCCTGAGCGCGGTGGAGCAGGACATCTACCAGGTGAAGAACCAGAGCGGCCAGGATCCGCTCAACTATCCCATCAAGATCAACAACCGTCTCGCCTCCATCTACAGCGTGGTGGCGAGGGGCGACGGCAAGCCGATCGACATCGCCCGGCCCATCTTCGAGGACCTCAAGCAGGAACTCGAGGTGGAGCTGAAGCGTCTGGATGGTGTGATTTCCAGCGAGTTGCCGGCCTTCAACGTCCAGTTGGAACGAGTGAAGTTGCCTGCCGTGGGCGAACCGATCGCCTGACGGAAGGGCGGGTGCGCGTCGACGGCCACACGCTGTCGGCGCGCACCCCGTTCCGTTCCCCGTTATCGCGCTGCGTCGCGTCGCCAGTCGTCAGTCGTCACCGCGGTACGTGCAACGCATCGTCTCGTCCTCGGCCACCACTACCTCCGTCACTCGCTCGTCCTCCCCGAGTGCCGCCTGCACGCGATAGAAGATGTCGCGGGCCAGGTTCTCCCCGGTCGGCATGAGCCTTCCTTCAGCGAACTCGGGGATGTCGGTATTGATGTTCCGATGGTCGAACCGATCGCGCACCTCGCGCGCCAGAATCTCATCCAGGCGGCCCAGGTCGACGCAGAATCCGGTGAGGTCGTCGATCGTGCCGGCGACGGTCACCTCGCAGACGTAGCTGTGTCCGTGATAGCTGGGACGCGCGCAGAGCCCGAAGGTGGCCTCATTCCGGGCGTCGTCCCATTCCGGGCGGCGGTAGCGATGCGCGGCGGCGAAAGTCACGCGGCGCGTGAGAAATGCAGTTGCCATGCGCTGAACATAGCGCCGACCGTGATGACGATGTGAGGGGGGTGGCGCGAGGGGGAAGCTACCGTCGGTTGACGCGCTCTGGCCCCTGCCGGCATGCCGTCAGTGATTCTCGCCGTAGCGGTCCGGCGTATCGCCTCTGCCCGGCAGCCCTTCAGGTGTCGGGCCGTCGGGAGGGGTGTAGCTCTCTCCGCCCTCGATTGCCTCCCTGACGTCCCGCGTGCCGAACATCTCCTCCTCCAGGTGGTCGGAGAGGTGGTCGGCAGTGTCCGACTGTTGATCCGGGGCGTCTCCCAGGATACCGTCACGCTCGGACTGCTCGGCGATCGCGTCGTCGGCGCCGGCGGGTTCCATGCTCCGCCGGAGCGGGTCCACCACCAGGTTGTTCCGGAAACGCGTCAGGCCGAGCAGGTCTGTGAGGATATGTTCGGCGGTCCGCACCTCGCCCTCCGTACCCACGCGCCCGCTCAGGCGCACCTCTCCCTTGTCGACCTTCACGGTAACATTCTCGGCGTCGACACCGTCGTTGTCGGCGAGCGCGTTGCGTACCATCTCGCGCAGTTCCTCATCGTCCAGGTCGTCGGTGTCCCGCAGGTTCTCGTAGTCGCGCGCCATCGTTCCTCCGTTGTACGTCGCGCCGCCCCTGAACCCCGCCGACCGGCTCCGGCGGCGCCATCTAGCGCCCGAACCGGTAGGATATTCCCAGCGTGAGAGCGGCGTTGTGCGTCCACACATTCTGCTTCGCTGTCGGCTCCAGAACGGCCGGGATGCCGCTCGCCGGGGCCTGGAAGTAGCTGTTCGGATAGCGGACCTGGAACATGTGGTCGGTGACGTCGGCGCGCATGGCTACCCGGTCGCCAGAGATCCATTTCAGACCGCCGCCGAAGCTCAACGCAAAGGGAGTGCCCAACCGGAAGCCGCCGGGGTCGCGGGTCGTCAGATCCGAGGCTATGCCAAGACCGGCAGCAAGGACCGGCACGACGTTGTGCCAGCTCTTCTGCCCGGTGAGGTTCATGGAGATACCGAGATCGGCGAGCACCAGGTTGACGTCCTGTACACCCAGCTTCCGTTCGTCCGGCGCCTTGCTGGGATCCAGGACTGTGCGATCGGAGCGGACGCCGGCCAGGCTGGCATAGAACTGCGCCGGCCCGCCCAGCCTTATCTCGTACCGCACGCCGGCCATGGGGCCGCTGGTCGGGGCTACTCCGGCGGGATCGGTGGCCGCTCGGTAGTAGCCGGCGAAGCCGGTGATCTCCTGGCGATGGTTGAGGTCCCGGTAGGGACTCTGGGCCGGCAGGTAACCCACATCCTGGGCAGCCGAACTGGTGGCCGTCGCGGCCATGACTAGCAGCAGGGCCAGGCCTGCCGCGGCACGGGTCTTCACTTTGCAGCTCCGAGGGTTCGCAGATCCACGCCAGTCATCTCAGAAGGGCGGTCGATGCCGAGCATCGATAGTACGGTGGGACCGACGTCGCGGAGTGCTCCGCCGTCGCGCAGCGGACGCGGGCCGTTCGGGTCGAGTATCACGAATGGGACCGGACTGGTGGTATGGGCCGTGTGCGGCCCGCCTGTAGCGGGGTCGATCATCTGCTCGCAGTTACCATGATCGGCTGTCACGATGAGCCGTGCACCAGCGCGCTCGGCCGCCTGGATCACACGGGCCAGGCAACGGTCGACCGTCTCCACCGCACGTATCGTGGCGGGAATCGAGCCGCTGTGGCCTACCATGTCACCGTTGGCATAGTTGCACAGGGTGAAGTGATGCTCCCCCGAAGCGATGTGCTTCACCAGTACGTCGGTGATCCCGTCGGCACTCATCTCGGGACAGAGGTCGTAGGTGGCGCAGTCGCGCCTGCTGGGAACGAGCTCACGCTCCTCGCCCGAGAAGGGGACCTCGCGACCGCCGTTGAAGAAGTAGGTCACATGCGGATACTTCTCGGTTTCCGCAGTTCGCAACTGGCTCATCCCGTGCTCGCTTACCACTTCCGCCACCAGCCGCGCCATCGATTGAGGGGCATAGGCTATGGTCGCGTTGAAGGTTACATCGTACTGGGTAAGCGTCACGACATGCAGTGACGGACGGCGCGATACGTCGAACTCGTGGAAGTCGGGATCGGTGACCGACTGCACGAACTGCCGCATCCGGTCGGCGCGGTAGTTGAAGCAGATCAGCACGTCGCCGTCCCGCATCGCGCCCAGCGGCCGGTTGTCATCGTCGACAACCACCATGGGCCGCACGAACTCGTCCGTCTCGCCCCGCCCATAGGCGGCTTCGATACCGGCCGCGGCATCGGTGACCGGCGTTCCCTCGCCGAGCACGCTCGCCCTGTACCAGAGTTCGGTGCGGTCCCAGCGCCGGTCGCGGTCCATACCGAAGTAGCGTCCACCGAGCGACGCGACCCGGGCCCGACCACGCAGGCCACGCTGGAGTTGGCGCATGAAGCCCAGCGCCGACTTTGGCAGCGTGTCGCGTCCATCCAGCAACGCATGGATGAAGACGCCCGGCAGTTGCTGCCGCTCGGCCAGGTCCACCAGCGCCATCAGGTGATCCTGATGGGCATGCACTCCGCCGTCGCCAATGAGTCCCAGCAGATGCAGTCGGCTGCCCCGCTCACGCACCAGTCGACAGGCCTCCACGAGAGCCGGATTCTCGAAGAAGGTTCCGCTCTCGATCGACTCGGAGATGCGGACGAGATCCTGCATCACGACCCGGCCAGCACCCAGGTTCAGGTGGCCCACCTCGCTGTTGCCCATCTGTCCCGCTGGAAGTCCGACGGCCAGGCCTGATGCGTCGAGCAGGGTCCTCGACTCGGAGCGCCAGAGGCCATCCCAGGTGGGCGTATCGGCAAGGGCTATGGCGTTCCCCTCCCGTTCGGCGCGATAGCCCCAGCCATCCAGCACGACGAGGATGACAGGCCGTGGTGACGGAGCTGGCATTGGAATGGGTTGCGGGGACAGAGGACGAGGGAGCGCGCGGCTCCACATTCACGGTTGGCGAAATGGCCTGTGCGCAATGTACGTGCGCGGCCGGCGCCCTTCCAGCGGCTGCGCCGGATACGATCGGCAACACTGAAGGCCACGATCGTGTGGGCGGCCAAAACTCCGACATGGCAACACCTTACGATATGGTTCCGAGCTGGAGGCCAGTCTATTCCCTACTGACTGTCCGGACGGTCAGTACGCGCGTTCTCTCGATTGGTGGGTTCCCTGGCGCCCAGCGGGCGTTAGCGTTCTCGGAGGTGGAAGCGGCTCGGCCTTCTGGTCGGCCGCTTCTGCCCTGCGTGGGAGTCCCGCTCGAGTCGCCTGGCTGGTGATACGAGCCGGAGAGTTGTGTTCGATCCGTCCGTCCAGAGGGTTTGTCATTGTCCGCTCACAAGCAGTTCCACAGGTCGAAAGCTCCGGCCTTCTCCGCGAAGACTGCCAACCGTTCCATACCGACGCGCCCTCCTGCCGCTGGCGTGGAGGGCGCCATGGAGTGCCGCCATCCATCGCTGGTGCGTGGGGCAGGGATGTACAGGGCGACGACTGCCCATGGGCCGTCCGTCCGCGTGGGTGTCCGTGAAGGTCGCGCTCGCCGGGGCGCTTCATGAGGGGACGACGCACAACGCCGGTCAGTACCCTCATGGGAGCCGGACTTGTCGCTGCATTCTTCATCCTCGTCTACCGCCCTCCGGAAACATCGCTCCTCACGCCCCCATTCCAGTCAACCGAAAGCAGGGAGGCGCTCCCGTTCGCTGAACCGGCCCGGTCGGCCTACGGCGTCAGTGGCGCGGTGCGGATGCGCTTTGCCCTACCTGGCAAGGTGGTTGAGTACCCCCTGGAGCTGGCCAGCGACAGCGTGAACTACGCCTACCAGTGGGTACGTGTGGTGGACACCGTTGCTACCGGTGTCGTCAGGCCATTGAACGGCGACAGGTTGCTGGCGCCCTCGACGCCGGGCTTCTACCGGCTTGCCCTGCTGCAGGACGGCGATCGTCGGCTGGTTGACGGACTCACCGTGACCGTCCTGATCCCGTTTGGTGAGAAGCGGGATGGTCGGTTGCGCGGCGTCAGGCTTGGAATGTGGGCTGGCGAAGGCGGCGGCGAGCGAGCCCGTGAGAGCCTGCCGGAAGGCTTCATCCAGGTGGCATCCAGCGCTCTCACCCTGCCCATAAGCAAGCATCTTCGCCTGGGCGACTTCCTCACGACTCCCGATACACCCGCCGACGGCCTGCCCGAGTTCGCCGCACTGGATAGCCGTCTCCTGGACAAGCTGGAACTGGTGATGGCCGAGCTACAGCGCTCGCTCGTGGAGGCGGGGAAGACAGATGCAGCGCCGCGGCTGCTGGTCAACTCCGGCTTCCGCGCGCCGGCCTACAACCGCACCGTGAGAGGGGCTGCCCGTGACAGTCGGCATCAGTACGGCGACGCGGCCGACGTGCGCATAGACCTGGACGGCGACGGTCACTTCAGCCTGGCCGAGGCGCGCCAGGTGGCGAAGGCGGTGGAAGCGGTGGAGCGTCGCCATCCGGAGCTGGCCGGTGGCCTTGGACTCTACACGAGCAGGCGGTATCGTTCGCCATACGTGCACATCGACGCCCGCGGCAGCCGGGCACGGTGGACCGGCTGACCGCATCGCCCGTTTCTGGCCCCCGAACCTCCCGCCTACAATGGCAAACGAGTTTCTACGCGACCGAATTGCCCGCAAGCTGACGGCTCTTCCCGATGAGCGGTTGTACCAGGTGCTGGACTTCGTCGAGTTCCTGGAGACGAAGTACGCCGAGGAAGCGACGACAGAGGCAAATCTTTTCCAGCGTTTCGCCGAGGGTGTGGAGGACAGACTCCGCGCGGGCCGTGTGAGCGCCACTACGATCGCCGAGACCATGAACCTGATGCACAAGGCGATCGGGGTGCTGAACGACGTGACCGCGGCCGGGAAGTCGGTGGCCAGCGACATAGCGGGCGTGGCCAGCCGGGCCGGTGCTGCAGCCGGTGCTGCTGCCGGGGCCGCGGCCGGCGCTGCTGCCGGGGTCGCGGCATCCGGGGCACAGCACGCAGCTCAGGACGCCACGGCGCCTGCCCCTTCCGCCGGCGGCGCCACGGGCGCCACCACACCGCCGGCAACACCGTCGCCCACCAGCCCGCCGCCCGGCTCGAGCGGAGATCGCCCCGCGTGAGTCCTTCGACCTTCACCGATTTCCACCGCCGTCTCCGCCGACGGTCGGCCCGCCCCGGAACTTCCCTTCGTCAACAAAAGCCTGCCCCGCGTCGCGGGGCGAAGCGGAAGGTGTCGGAGATCATCGAGCAGCTCCCGCACTACGCGAGGCTGCTCGGCGGGCTCCTGACTGACAGGCGCGTATCGGTGCTGAACAAGACGCTCGTCGGGATCGCTCTCGTCTACCTCGTCCTGCCATTCGACTTCATCCCTGATTACATCCCATTCCTCGGTCAGGTGGATGACGTCTACCTGATCATGCTGGCGTTGAAACGACTCGTCGGGGAGGCCGGCCCGCGTGTTCTGGCGGCCCACTGGACGGGCAGCATGGCCGAACTGAGACGACTGGACATCGCCGGAGTCGTCCACGCGGCAGCGTTCTTCCTGCCGGCCCGGATTGGTCGCAACCTTCGCGACCTGCTGCGTTGATGGACGTCGGAGGGCATGAGGCTCTGGACAGCGCTCCCAGCCCCATCTACCTTTGGCTATGGCACCCATAACTACATCTCCCGACCAGTCCCTGCCCGCGTCTCCGGCTCATCCGGAGAGCGGGCTTTTGCGTGATGGTGGCCGTTCCAACGGAGTGGCACGCGTGCGCGAGGATACCGCCCTCACCTTCGACGATGTCCTCCTTGCCCCGGCCCATTCGCTGACGCATCCCAAGGACGTCAGCACCGCCTCCCGCTTCACCCGTGGCATCGCGCTGAACACCCCGCTCGCCTCGGCCGCGATGGACACCGTGACAGAGTCCGACATGGCCATCGCCATGGCCCGCACGGGCGGCATCGGCGTCCTCCACAAGAACATGTCCATCGACCGGCAGGCGGCCGAGGTGGATCGCGTGAAACGCAGCGAGAGTGGGATGATCCTGAATCCCATCACCCTCACCCCGGACGCGACGCTACGTGAGGCGGTAGCGTTGATGACGCGCTTCAAGATCTCCGGTGTCCCGGTCGTGGATCCCGGCGGCCGGTTGGTAGGCATCATCACCAACCGTGACCTGCAGTTCGAGCGCAGCCTGGACCGTCCGCTGCAGGACGCCATGACGCACGAGAACCTGGTCACCGCGCCGGTCGGCACCACGCTCGATGAGGCCGAGCGGATACTCGGTCGTCACCGGATCGAGAAATTGCCCGTGGTGGATGCCGAGGGTCAGTTGCGTGGCCTCATCACCGTGAAGGACATCCACAAGCGACGTCAGTACCCCAACTCCAACAAGGACCTGCACGGCCGATTGCGTGTGGCCGCGGCGATCGGTGCCGGAGGCGACTTCCTGGCGCGAGCCGAGGCGCTGGTGGACGCCGGTGTGGATGTCCTCGTGGTGGATACCGCGCACGGCCATAGCGACGGCGTGCTGAGGGCGACCTCGATCATCCGCGAGCGTTTCCCGGATATCGAGTTGGTGGCCGGCAACGTCGCCAGTCGAGCTGGCGCCGAGGCGCTGGTGGAACGAGGTGTGGATGGCGTGAAGGTCGGAGTGGGGCCCGGTTCCATCTGCACGACGCGAGTCGTCACGGGCGTTGGAGTGCCCCAGTTGACGGCAATCTTCGACGCCGTGGAAGGTGCCGGTGACATCCCGGTGATCGCCGATGGCGGCATCAAGTACTCCGGTGACGTCGTGAAGGCACTCGCCGCCGGTGCCAGCAGCGTCATGATGGGCTCCATGCTCGCCGGCACCGAGGAGAGCCCGGGGGAGTCCATCCTGCTGGAAGGGCGCCGCTTCAAGATGATCCGCGGCATGGGTAGCCTGAGCGCCATGCAGGACGGTAGCGCGGATCGCTACTTCCAGGATGGCGAGATGTCGGCGCGCAAGTTCGTGCCGGAGGGGATAGAGGGTCGGGTCCCTTACCGTGGCCCGGTCACTGACGTTCTCTTCCAGATGGTGGGAGGGCTACGGAGCGGCATGGGTTACGTGGGCTGCGCCGACATCGAGTCGCTCCGTACGCAGACGCGCTTCGTCCGCATCACCACTGCCGGCCTGCGCGAGTCTCACCCGCACGACGTCACAATCACGCGCGAGGCACCCAACTACTCGGTGTGAGCGTTCACCGAGCACGGTCGATGTCCATGCTCGTGCCGGTGGCCACGACCGGGCCGCGCACCCAGGATCACTGCACGGTCTTCAGCGCTCCGGCCACACTGCGCGTTCAGTACGACGTGGCGAAGTCGTAACGCGTACGCTGGTCCGGTCACCATCCTTCCCGCGGCCTCCCCAACCGGTCGCGGCACGCCGTCCCGGGAGACTATCCGATATGTCCATCTGGTCGAAGAAGAGTGTCCTCTCGCTCCAGGCCGAAGCCACCCGTGAGGGAGGCAACGAGCTCGTACGTTCGCTCGGTGCCCTCAACCTCACCATGCTGGGCATCGGGGCGATCATCGGAGCCGGAATCTTCGTGCTCACCGGCACTGCGGCCGCACAGCATGCTGGTCCGGCGATAGTGATCTCTTTCCTGTTGGCGGGTTCCGGATGTCTCTTCGCCGGCCTGTGCTACGCCGAGTTCGCCTCCATGATTCCCGTGGCGGGAAGCGCCTACACCTACGGCTACGCCACACTCGGCGAACTCATAGCCTGGATCATTGGCTGGGACCTGATACTCGAGTACCTGTTCGCGGCGTCCACGGTGGCCGTCGGATGGTCCGGGTACTTCACCCGATTGATGTCCGATATCGGGATCCCCATACCGCCAGCGCTCTCCAACGCGCCGTTCTCGGTCCAGGGCACCCACACGCTCATCCCGACCGGTGCGATCATCAATCTGCCAGCGGTCCTGCTGGTGTTGGCGATGACGATCCTGCTCATCATCGGGATCAAGGAGTCAGCGCGGCTGAACAACTTCATCGTCTTCGTCAAGATCGCCATCGTCTGCGCCGTGATCGGTTTCGGATTCATGTTCGTGGACCCCGCCAACTGGCGGCCATTCATCCCGGCTGAGGAAGGCCCGGGTGTCTTTGGCTGGAGCGGGATTGCTGCTGGTGCCGGTGTGATCTTCTTCGCCTACATCGGCTTCGACGCCGTATCCACGGCCGCCCAGGAGACGAAGAACCCGCAGCGCGACATGCCCATCGGCATCCTCGCCTCGCTGGCCATCTGTACCGTGCTGTACATCCTCATGTCGTTGGTGCTCACCGGGCTCACGCCGTTTCGCAACCTGGACGTCGCCGAGCCCGTGTACGTGGCACTGGCGGCGGCCGGTCCATCGCTGGCCTGGCTCAAGTACTCGACGACCATCGGAGCCGTCTTCGGCCTGGCATCGGTGGTGCTCGTGATGCTCATGGCGCAGCCGCGAATCTTCTACACCATGTCGCGCGACGGCCTTCTGCCGCCCGTGTTCGGCAAGGTCCATCCGAGGTTCAGGACACCCTGGCTGGCGTCCATCATCACGGGCGCGGTCGCGATGGCCGTTGCTGGACTCTTCCCGATCGGATTGCTGGGGCAGTTGGTCTCCATAGGTACCCTGTTCGCCTTCGTCATCGTCTGCGCCGGCATCCTCGTGTTGCGCTATCGTGAGCCCGACCTGGTGCGTCCATTCCGTACTCCGTGGGTCCCGTTCGTGCCGGTGATGGGGATTCTGGTCTGCGGTTACCTGATGTACCATCTGGGCATCGATACATGGGTGCGTCTCGGGGTGTGGCTGGCAATCGGCCTGGCCATCTACTTCGGCTACGGCAAGCATCATTCGCGTGCGGCGCACAAGGACGGTACTGAAGTCGACTGATCCGAGCCGCTGATCGAGCCAGGGATTCGACTCCTCACCTCAGCTTCAAGGCTGGTCATCGCTGTCCTGGCGAGTTAACGTCTACGCGGCGCCCCGAGCGAGGGCGCCGCGTCGTCCAGGTGCCGCCCACTGCGGCCCGGTCCCTGAAGTACAGGACCGGTTCTCCATCGTTCCTCGCATGAGCCCCGCTGATCCACTTGCCGTCTCCCCGTCGCGAAGGACGGCCATCGAGGAGCTCGCTGTCGAGCTGCAGCCTGGTCGTCGCGTAGCGCTCTCCACGCACATCAATGCCGACGGTGACGGTTGCGGCTCGGAGACGGCGCTCGCCAGACTCCTGCAGCAGCGCGGACTGGAGGTGTGGATCGTAAATCCCACACCCTGGCCGTCGATGTTCGAGTTCCTGCTCGGCGACGACGTCCGCGATCGTAGCGCCGAGGGCGCGGCCGCGCTCAGGGAGGCGGACGTGCTGGTGGTGCTCGACATAAGCGACGTCAAGCGACTGGGCAACCTCGCCGAGGCAGTCAGGCAACTCACCATACCGCGGTTGGTGATAGACCATCACGTGGCGACCGACGAGCCGGCTGGCAGTATCGTGTTCAGCGACCCCACCGCGTGCGCTACGGGTGAACTCGTCCACGATCTGGCCGTCGTACTGGGTGGGGAGATTACCGAGCCGGTGGCGCGCTCGCTCTACGCGGCTATCCTCACCGACACCGGTGGCTTCCGCTACAGCAACACGACACCGCGCGCGCATGCCATCGCCGCCCGGCTACTCACCGCCGGCGTAGATCCCGAGGCCATGTATCGGCGCGTCTATGCGAGTGTGCCAGTGGGTCGTCTGCGACTGCTCAGCGAAGCGCTGGAGACGTTGGAGGTGGATCCCGACGCGGGACTGGCCTGGATCTCGGTGCCCGCTGGAGCCATGGAACAGCATGGCCTGCGTTCGGAGGATCTCGATGGCATCGTGGAGCACCCGCGCTCCATCCTCGGCACGCGTCTGGCTCTGTTCTTCCGCGACCTGGGGCACGGGAAGGTCAAGGTGTCCTTCCGCAGCACTGGCGACGTGGATGTGAACGCGTTCGCCCGGCAGTTCGGCGGAGGCGGCCATGCCAAAGCCGCGGGGGCGCTCATCAGCGGCGGGCTGGAAGACGTGCGTGAGCGGGTGGTGGAAGCGGCGCGAGAATTCGTGGCGAGTGTGCCGGCACGCTGAGCGCGTCAGGTCAATCCGAGCCTCGCACCCGTCGTCCATCATCGCTTCGCTCACTATCGAGCGCGCGCATGGACGACCGGATACAGGGAGGTAAGGAATGACCAGCAGAACGATCCATCCGGATCGGCATCAACTCTCGTTGCCGCTGGAGCGGTTGCTCCTCGCCGAGCCACTGGCGGCGGACGCGGTGGAGATGGATGTAGTGATAGTTGGTGGCGGCCCGTCGGGGCTCGCCTGCGCGATAGAGTTGGCCCGACTCGTCCGGGACGATGCCGCCAAAGGCGGCGCTCTCGGAGAACTCCAGATAGCGGTGGTGGACAAGGCCGCCGCTCCCGGCGAGCACTGCCTGTCGGGTGCCGTCATCAACCCACGTTCGCTCCTGGAACTCTTCCCGGAGCTGACCGTGCCCGACCTGCCGTTCCGGGAACCCGTCACAGGTGAGGCAGTCTACCTCCTCACCGAGGGTCGATCGCTGCGAATCCCGACGCCGCCCACCATGCACAACGACGGGTTCCACACCGCATCCATCTGCGAGCTGGTTCGCTGGCTGACGGAACGCGCGGAGGAACTGGGCGTCAACATCTTTCCCGGCTTTCCGGTGGACGCCCTGATGATTGACGGCGAGCTGGTACGGGGAATACGTACGACGCCGTCAGGACTGGACGTCGATGGCAAGCCGCAGAGTGACTACGAGCCGCCCACCGAGATCGGCGCCCGGGTCACCGTACTCGCCGAGGGTACCCGCGGCATGCTCAGTCAGGCATGGCTGGAATGGCAGAAGGTGGGCTCCGCCAATCCGCAGATCTTCGCGCTCGGCGTGAAGGAGGTGTGGCGACTGGGGCAACCGTTGGATCGCGTCATCCACACCATGGGCTGGCCAGTGCCGAACGATGCCTTTGGTGGAAGCTTCCTCTATCCGCTCGGCCAGGGCCAGGCGGCGCTGGGACTGGTGGTGGGGCTGGATTACCGGCAGAGCTCTGTCGACGTCCACGAACTGCTCCAGCGCCTCAAACTGCATCCGTTGTTCCGGCCGTTCCTCGAGGGTGGTGAGCTACTGGAGTGGGGCGCCAAGACCATTCCCGAGGGCGGATTCTACGCATTGCCGGAATGCCGCACCGGCGACGGTCTGTTGATCGTCGGTGACGCGGCTGGTTTCGTGGACGTGCCGTCGCTCAAGGGAATCCACTACGCGATACAGTCAGGCATCTACGCCGCGCGAGCGATTTTCGCCGCATTGCAGCATGACGACGTCGGTGCGTCGTCGCTCGGCATGTACGACCGGCTGGTGGACGACAGCTACATCGTCAGCGACCTGCACCGAACGCGCAACATGCGGCTGGCGTTCAGGGATGGCTTCTATCACGGCGCGTTGAAGGCCGGCCTGATGACCGTGACGGGTGGCCGGTTCCCTGGAGGGCGGATAGTGGGCGAGCCCGATGCGGACGTGCCCCGGGAGGTGGTGGACGGAGAGCCGTTCGTGCCGGACGGGACACTCACCCTGAGCAAGGTGGATGCGGTGTTCAGGTCGGGGAACGCCACCCGTGATACCATCCCGAGCCATCTGCTCGTCGGTCCGGACATCACTCCCGAGGTCGCCGAGTTCTATGCCCACATGTGTCCCGCCGGTGTCTACGAGCGGGAGGGTGACGGACTACGCGTGAATCCCACCAACTGCGTGGATTGCAAGGCCACCGACAGCCTGGGCCCACGCTGGACGCCCCGCGAGAGAGGCAGTGGTCCGAGGTACAGGCTCATGTAGCCGGGTCGGCGCCTGGTGCGCCTGGCAACGTCGACGGCGCGGCACGGGAGTGGCCGCGCGTCGGCGTCGTCGCTGATCGCGGTTGCTCTGGTATGACGCAGACTGTGGAGCTATGCTGGGCAGGGTGAAGTACACCGACGCCACAAACGCTGAGGCGCGATCATGATTCCAGGACCTGTACGTTCCGTTGGTACCAGGGCCGTTGGCGTTGGTACCGCTGGTGCCGCTGGTGCCGCGGTTGCCACCGTTGCCGCCGTTGTCGCCGCCCTGATGCTCGGCGCGTTCGCCACGGCCGGCGCGCAGGACACTCCCACGGAGCGCGCTGTGGCGAGGGACATCGTCAGGCAGATCGCCGAGATGCAGCAGACGCTCGACGTGCCCGGCTTCGTTGCCAGACTCACCGGCCCTAACGCGAAGCGCGACGTGGTGGTGGCCCGGGCGAGGCAGTTGATGGACACCGAACTGCTCGCGCTGTCCGACGACATCACGCGTCATCCCGAAGTCGGCTTCAAGGAGGAACGCTCGACGCGCCTGTTGATCGACTACCTGAAGAAGCACGACTTCACGGTCGACGAGGGAGTGGCCGGACTGAAGACAGCGTTCGTCGCCCGTTACAACGGCAACAACGGCGCGCCCAACCTGGGCATCATCCTGGAGTACGACGCGCTACGCGGCACGGAGCGCGACTTCCACGGCGACCAGCACAGCGCGCAGGGCCCCATCGGCATCGCCGCCGCGGTGGCGCTCAGCGAGTGGCTCGCCGCGAGCAAGGCGCCCGGCAGCGTCATCGTCTACGGCACGCCGGCGGAAGAGATGATGCCACCGGTGAGCAAGACGGTGATGCACGACGCTGGCATCTTCAAGGATGCTGACGTCATCGTGCGCAGCCACTCCAGCGGTGCGACTCAACGGGCGGCGGCAGGGTTCGGAACCTGCTGCCTGAACATCGACGGTGTGCGGTTCGTCTACGGTGGCGCACCGGCGCACCAGATGACGCCGTGGGATGGGCGGAACGCGCTCACCGCCGTCCGGCTGCTGTTCTCCAACATCGACCAACTGCGCGGGACCTTCAGGCCGGAGACGCGCATCCAGGGGATCATCACCGAGGGAGGTACGGCGCCGAATGTGGTCCCCGATCGCGCCGTGGCCGACTTCTACATCCGCTATCCCGACGCGGCGTATCTGAAGCAGGTGCGGGCGATGGTGGACGACGCCGCGCACGCGGCGGCGCTGGCCACCGGCACCAAGGTACTGATCGACAACTACGGCCAGATGCGCGACGGCATCGCCACCGGCAGCCTGAACGAGGTTGCCTTTGCCTACCTGAAGAAGTACGGCGGCACGAAGGTGCAGGAGGAGAAGGGGAAGCCCCAGGGCTTCGAGGAGACCGGGTCAGTCTCCAGCGACATACCCGGCGTGGGCTTCTCGGCGCATAGCTCCAACGGCGGCAACCACACCTTCGAGATGGAGGCCGACGCGTTGACAGATGTGGGTCATTCCGGCTTTCTCGTCGACGCCCAGGCGATGACCGCTCTGCTGTATGACTTCGCGACCAATGCCGACTACCGGGCCGCGGTAGCGAAGGAGTTCGCGAACACGAAGGGGCTGTTCGGCGAGTACCAGCGGGCGCTGGAGAAAGCGTACGCAGTGCCGACGGTAGCGGAGCCGAAGAAGTAGGGCGAGGCTGCAAAGGCGCGCCTCGCCCCGTGTCGTGCGGGCCGTCAGGAGGCGGCGACCCGTCCGATGCGTACTCGCCAATCTTCGGGACCATCCTCCAGCACGTCCCAACTGAACTCGCCCTTGTGCTCGGCGTCGAACTGGTACCAGAGGGGTTTCGGGTCGTGATCGTTGATGATCACGAAGCCAGTGCCGGGGACGAGTGCCTTGTAGCTGTCGAAGATGATCTCATGGCGCCGCCTCGGGGTCTCGGGGCGCAGATCTATTATGGGGTCCTGGTTGGACATGGCAGTACCGTTTCCGGGCTCGAGGTTCTGCGCCGCGAGTTCCGCTTCGAGGCGCGCGAGGAAGTGCATCACGCCGTTGATGCGCTGCGCCTCATCGGGAAAGGAGGTCCAGAGCGCCTGCCACCCTGTAGCTGCAATCTCCAGGGCATCAGAAGGCTGGCCTGCCTTGCCGAGCTGGCGGCAGGCCTTCACCAGTGCGCCGGTGAGTGCCTGAATGACCACCGTGTCACGATCCGGGTTGGCGGTGGAAGGCGTGGTGTCTGCGGCAGCCGAGGCGGCCGTGTCTGATGACATGGCTGGTTCCCTGTTGGGGAATGAGGGTACCGGTTACGCGGGCGTAACGCGCGGGTGTGATGGCAAGATAATGAGTACGGGGCGCTAGGGCGTCAGGCCTTCGACATGCGCCGTCTCGTTTATCCGCACAACGCGGGTGTGTTCGTGATCGATATCGATCTCACTGATCCCGCACGGCGACTGCACCAGTCGCCAGTAGGTCGACGGCGATTGCTGCAGCAGCTGCAGCAGGATGGCCCTGTTGACGCTGTCGTGGCCGACGACCACGAGCGTCTCGCGCGGATGGTCGTCAATGAACAGCCTGAGCGCGTCGGCGGTACGGCCGAGCAGGTCCTGCAGGCTCTCGCCGCTCGGAAACCGCACCAGCTCAGGCGCCGAGAACCAACGGTCGAATAGCGCGGCCGAATCGGCTTGAACTTCCACGAACGTCTTCCACTGCCACTGACCGTAGTCGAGATCGTTGAGCTGGTCGATAGCCTTCACGGCGCATCCGGTCGAAGCAGCGATAGCACGCGCGGTTGCCACGCAGCGGCCCATCGGGCTGGTGTAGATCACACTCGGCTGCCAGTGCGCGGCGATGCGCTCGCCCGTCGCTGAGGCCTGCCGACGGCCGAGGTCGGTCAGCGGTGTCTCCGCTCGACCGCGAAACCGTTCGGGGTCTATACCCTCGACGCTACCATGGCGGACCAGCAGGATGCGTGTCATCGGTCAACTTTCCCCACAAGCCAGAATGATCGGCGCTCTGCCGGCTGCGAGGCCGCGTTCGTTACCGGCGCCAATAAGGGCGGCAAGTCCGGCTTCCTACGCAGCATCGGTGTGGCGCAACTGATCCTTCTCCGTCACCAGGCCGCCCGGTGCCCCGAAGGCAGCGAGGGCATGCAGCACTCGTCCTCCATTCTCCGGCGAGCGGCGTACCCAGAAGTCCAGGTCATCGGTCGCTCTCGGGTAGCCATGATGGGCTACGGCGTAGCCACCGACTATCAGATACTCAACGCCGGCGGCGTTGAACTCGCACAACATGTCGCGGGAGTCGGGATTCAGCATGCGACGCCTGGTTGGTGACCGCCCACGCCGATCGAGCCAGCTCCCACATCATGTCCACGCGTTATTCCGGCGACATCTCCAGCGTGTCCTGGCCGGCCATGTCGTCCGCGCGAGCCACGATGCGCACCCGTAGCTGTGCACGCCGGAGCCGTTGCTCGTCCGTCATCGGAGTCGGGGTAGGGGAGGAACTCGAGCGAGCAGCGGACTACTCGAATGGTGCGACAGAACGCACCGTGAGGAGACGCTATCAAGATAGTCTCGCGTCGGGCGATGACGAATCCGAGCGACAGCCACGCCCGCCTGTCGGCGATGCAGGGTACGGATGAGCGAACCCACGCAGAGCCGGGAGGCCAGCCCAGTCTTAGCTTCTAGTCTGCTTGCATGTATATATACAAAAATGTATAATCCAACCTGTCTCTTAAGCCTCTCGTCTGGTTGGGTTCCGCCCTCGACGGCGTGAAGGCGTTCCCGGAGGACGCCCGACAACGTGCAGGGTTTGAGCTGTACCGGATACAGCAAGGGCTTGAGGCAACTGACTGGAAGCCGATGCAGACAGTCGGAACGGGCGTTCGCGAAATCCGAATTCAAACCGGCTCCTCGTTCCGAGTACTGTATGTCGCGAAATTTGCGGAGGCGATATATGTCCTTCACGCATTCGAGAAGAAGTCCCAGCGCACGGCGAAGCGTGACCTGGACCTGGCGCAGCAGCGTCTGGTCGAGCTCTCGCGCCAGCGCCGCACCCAGAGCCGCACCCAGAGGTGATCGTCATGTCCAGCCCTAGTCGCACGGAAACCGCCTTTGAAGCACTCGGGTATGCGCCAGAAGAGGCGGACCATCTCCGCATCCGAGCTGACCTGATGCTTGCGCTGGAGAAACTGATTGCCGAGCGCGGCTGGACACAGGTCGAGGCGGCCCGAGCGCTTGGAGTGACCCAGCCGCGAGTGTCCGACCTGGTGCGCGGAAAAATCGACCGATTCAGCATCGACACTCTGGTTCATCTGCTTTCACAGGCCGGTGCCGACGTGACATTCAAGGTGCGCCGCCGCCGGAGCGCCGCCTAACGTGTCGCTGCACTTGTCAAAAGGGTTGCTAGCGCACCCGTCGTAGCGGATGTCGCACAACCGTCTCCACATCCAGGTCGCTGCGCGTGACGCCGAGCACGAAGTCCTCGCTAATTTCCTTCGGTTCCAGACCGGCAGGTAGCGAGACTCGCGTGACCACCGCTCCCCTACTGTCGAAGACGACGAACGATCGCGGTTCGTTCTCGTCAAGCCGGAAACGCTCGACCCACATCTCGCCGCCGGGGCCAGCGAGGAAGCTGGTGAAGAACGGCTGGTGCGTGGGCCTCAGCTTCGCCTCCTACAACGTGCGCACGCGGCTCTTCTGATCCGGCGTATCTACCTTTGCCAGCGCCGCCTTCATCGTCCCGTCCACGGTCGCCGCGTCCCATGACTCCGGCGGATCGGGCCAGACCGCATGCGCCACGAGCTGTCCGCCGCCGTCGTAGATGGCGATCGAGTCGCGTGCCGAGTCGCCTATCCAGACGCGGTCGCCGCTCGCGCCCGACACCACCTGCCCGCCGAGGGTATAGAAGCTACCGGCCAGTCCATCGGCCACCTGGGAGTGGCGATAGCCGAAGAACGAGTTCCCCGGAAAGCTGCCCAGCCACTCGATGGAATCCGCATGCGACGGGTCCGCGACAAGCCCGACACGGACGGTGTCCCGCGACACCTCGTCCAACTTCACGTGCATGCGGCGCATCACATTGGGCTCCACGATGAAGGTGCCCGATCTGAGCCGCGCACGGACCAGTGGTAGCCCGCCCTCGAACCGCTGTCTGGTCACGAATCCATCGCCCACCGTGAATGTGCTCACCGTACCCGACATGCCGTCCGCGACGAACAGCGAGTCACCACTGTGGCCGAACCAGGTGATCGTCTGCATCTCGCCCGGCCCGGAGCCGCTGCGTGAGAGTGAGCGGAGGAACTGACCACGTTGGGAGAAGACGCGAAGCTCGCTGCTTCCTCCGTCGGCCACGACGATGTCGCCGGCGGTGGAGGTGGCCAGGCCGGCGATCCGACTGAACTCCGCTTCCGGCACGCCTTCCGTGCCGATCCGGAGTGTCGGTTCCGATGCCACCTGCCATTGCGCAGCGGTGCCCGTACCGCGAGCGGAACCGGTGTCGGAAGTACAAGCCGAGACCGCTGTCAGCAGAGCGGGGATGAGGATCCAGCTTCGGGTAGACGATAATGTCATCGGAGCTCCCGAGCGCCTGGTATAGGGGATGTGAGTGTCATCGACCTGCTCGCGAGGGCCTGCTGGCCTCGCTGGCGAGCGCTAGTGGTTTGCCCCCGAAGTCTCTTGCGTAATAGATCGGGACGTCGTATCTTGCTGTATGCCTCTTCCGATTCGCTCGATCAAGTTGCGCCGGGGAGACCGCGCGAAGCTTGAGCAGATTGTTCGCTCGCGGACGGCGCCGCGACGCCTGGTCGACCGTGCA